>Ga0316204_10001880_pt1 | contig 52471 bp, 42 predicted proteins | sample 6monrhotite_MG_2_FD_205661 | JGI IMG/M metagenome (GOLD analysis project Ga0316204, IMG submission 205661) | Microbial mat bacterial communities from mineral coupon in-situ incubated in ocean water Damariscotta River, Maine, United States -... | ecosystem: Environmental > Aquatic > Marine >... | reverse complement strand
GCTCAACGACCTGCGCTACAGCGTCCTGTTTGAACTCAACTGTAAATCGTATTCCCTTGTTCATATCCGTCTCTCCTTGGTTCCAAAATTACCAAGCAAAGCGTCTACAAATCTAGGGGCACCTCACGGAGTTCCAGTCAAGATTGAGCGCTTCGTCGCTAGCGAAGACTGGAACTATAAGTACGATGGAAGAGAGTGGTGGGAACGTTGCTACTTTCATAGCTTTTCTCCGCTAGATGATGTCGCGCCGCAGCCCGATTCAGAACATCCTGTGGCTGCATGGATTCCTGCGACTGAGGCCTTACGAGGGATGATGTACGAAAACGAGCGGCGGACAATTGCAGCGGCGCTTAGAAAATGAGTACCCCGGACAAAAGACAACACTGGAGCAATACTTTTGGCGCCTCTCCCTCCAATGGATTGGAAAGCGCCATACCAATCGCCCAGGCTTTGGCAATCGCATCTGCCGCTGGAATTCCCACGATAGAATTCACGAAGTGCATATTTTCCGCCGATTTATCCAGTTTGCACCGAGCGAAGCTGCTCGCTCAGCTCCAAGAAATGATCGGGGAGGACAAGATTTGGAACCGGCTAGCCGTTGAGCCGCGACGAACTGTGACCCAGATTGCGCCTGTCGCGCTTGTGCACCTTGGTGATGGCGTGCTGCCGCACGTAAATTTGATCGTTCCGGCAGAGTGTAGCTCGGGATCAAGTGCGCCAGTGGTGCTAAGCAAGGCGTTGGTTGATCCACTACTCGAGAGGTTAGGTACCCTTCAGGACGTCGAGCCCTCCGCTGCCCTAGAGATGGCCATCAGGCCAGCGCTTTCGACGTGGCTTGATCTCGGTGCCACTCTGTACTTCGCGAAATCCAAGATGGGCGACATTTCCCGTTTGTCTGGAGTGAAAACTTCCGGTTCCGGTGGTTTGGAAATTGCTGAATCTGAGGCTGCTCGAGAACGGACACAGGATTTAGTGCGCCTTTGGCCGTGTAGTTTCGACGCTGTTTTTGTTGAATTCGAGAAAACTCTCCGATTAGTGGATGTTAGCATTCGTGAGAGAAGCGCACAGGAAAATTCGCGTCGCCTAGCACAACACGTAAGCTCATCCGGTGCCTTGTCTAAAGACAGTAACTTGCTTCTCGCAAATGCAGCGGTGCGTCTACCAACGGAACACAAACCAACCTCTTCGCCTGTCTGTAGTGGTCAGTCCCAAGGAGAACGCTGTGCTTCGGGACCACTGGCCACTTCAATGGAGGAAGTGGGCAGGTTCGCTGCTCAGGGTCTACGCCCCATTCTTGTCATGAACAGCCTCTCACCGGCTGTTGCCCAAGGCCTTGAGCAATGCGGCGGCCTCGTGCTTGAAAGGGAGGGCCCTGCTTCTCATATTGCGATCCTCGCGCGCAGTCTTGGCCTCGCTGTAGTGACGCGCGTCGACGGACTTCGGCTCGTCAACGACGCTTCGGTCTCTCAGAGAGAATTACATTTGAGACCTAGTGAACTCATTTCCGTTAACGAGGATGACGGTGGTATTTATCGCGGTGCAATTCCAGCGTCAAAATCGCGGACTATGTCAATAGCGAATTGGATTAATCAACAGGGAAATAACCCGGTCACCGTTGCAGTTGGCGCTAATTCTCCGACATTTCCAAGCAGTTGTGTAGGGCTCTGCCGTTCCGAGATGCAGGTCTTGGGGTCGTCAGTTGCACGCCAGTACAAGGAGTATCTTCTAAGAGAGGTTGCGTCAGCTGAACCGGAGCCTATCCCAATAGAAATCAAGAGACATATGCACGACTGCTTGGCCGAACTGCTCGCATCTTCTAAAGGGCAAATCACGAATTATCGTCTGATCGATACAGACATATCTGAAGTACTAGTTGGGCATCTTGAGAGCGAACTTGCACAGGATGTCGATATCGAGCCGCTTCCACGACTGGATCTCACTGTTCGGGGTCCGCGTTGGGCGTTGGCTAGTGGCTTCTATGATTGGCAACTGGGGATGGCGATTGCCACCGCAGCCGCAGCGAGACGCGAAGGCCAAATCGATTTGATTATTACACTACCGTCCGCCTTTAGCCTGGAGGAAGTGCGTGCGGTGCGCGTCATGTTCGATCGGCATATGCGCGAACACCCCGCGGCTCGATCGTCAGTGCGATTTGGCGTCATGCTAGAAACACCCAGGATTTGCGCCGCAGCGACACCACTCGCGGCGATCGCTGATGCCTTCAGTTTTGGATTGAATGATCTCACCAGCGCAGCTTATGGCCTCACACGTGACGCTTGGTCGGCGTTCGAAAAATATTATCGGGCGGCTGGTTTGGCAGAACATGATCCGTTTGCGAACTTAGATCGGATTTGTGTGGGGGCACTTATTGAGGCCGCGATTAAGACGATTTCGGACACTGGCTTCAAAGGGCCGTTTTTCTTGTGTGGGGAACCTGCCGCGAGTTCTGCAGCGCACCATCAGTTTGCGGGAGAACAGAACGTCTATTTTTCGGTCGGCGAGTCAGATTGGGCGAGATCCACCCTGTCATGCGGAAAGGTGATTGCGCGTCGCAACGGCTCTGTTGCCTTCGAGCGTTCTCCAATAGAAGAACACTCTGCTTCTGTACTTGGTCAGGTGATTGCCGCGCGTAGTATCGGGCGCGACGCGATCGCCCAAGAAGCAGCGCTTTGCTGGTTCGCGTCCGTAGCCCCATTAAAGCCGACTCCTCAGTCGAAAAATTGGAAATTCTTAAAGAAATTGCTTGTCTCCTCCCTCTTTGGGGAACTCGAAGGCCGTTTCTTTTTGGCTCCATGGAATGTCGAAGAAGTTGCCAAATTCATAGGTTCACTCAATTTTCCCAAGCGGCTGGCGCGAGTTTCGGAATTCCCGAATACTATCTCATGTCACTCTCGGAGTGAGAAAATTGATAGAAATTGGTCACAAAAAGAACTTAGGGAGTTTCTGAATTCTTTCGATCCGAATGCTACCCTAAACGTTTTTCCTCAACAGGATCCAGAGCAGATGTGTTTTCGCGCGGTTTTCAATGAAACTGGAATTATTTTGGAAGCCGGCTGGGGACAAGCCATGTATGTTTTTGAAGCTGAACGTGGCCAGCATCCTATTATTACAAGCAAAGGGAACAGCGCCAACGACCTTGTCGCTTCGAGCATCAGCGCACCCGAGCAGCTTTCGTCAGCAGCAGTTGGTTTTTTGGAAAGTCACCGTCGCTGGTTACAGGTCATGAACGACGTACTTCTTGCTATTCTTGGTGCTGAACAAGTGGCAATTGAAGGTTATTTTGACCCTGTAACGCACCGTCGTGTTGTTGTTGATATTGACATCCCGTTGGACATAGCGTGGAACACGTCTCCCCAAAAAAGTTCTAGCCACGCTGGCGTATGATGATACTTGCTTTCGAAGCAGCGCTAAAAGTTAACTAGCTGAAGAATATCAATGGTTGGTCGCGGTTAGAATGTTGAATTATGTATTGGGCATAATTTTCTTTAGTCGTATTTTCGTTTGGATGAAATTTAGGCTTTAGATAGTAGAGCGCGTTCGACTCTCGCGCCTCCCTTCCGAGACTTGCTGGCTCAAGTCCTGTTTTTTTGCTTTTAGGTTAGCAACTCACCGTTATTGGTATATGTCTTCTGAGACCTCTTGGCGCAGAGCAGGCCCCTTGGCCAATCGCCGACCCAATGCAGCGATAAATGCGTCATACCGCTCGCCAGCTTGGGCTTGGGCCGCGGCACGTGCAGGTTCCGGAAGGGGCGGGTTCGTCGTCAGCCAGAAACGCACGAACAGTGCGAGTGTTTCGACCGAGATACTGACATCGCGTTCCAGCCGAACCATTCGACGGTCAATCTGGTCGAGGCGTTTCGTAGTCGCCGCTTCCTGTCTTTCGGCGGCGTCAGGTGACAGGAACGAAGCGATCGCGGCTTCGGCGACAAGCGACCGGGAATGATCCCGTCTGGCTGCGTAATCGGCCAGCGCCGCCATAATGTCTGGGTCGAGATAGACGGACAGGCGCTGCTTTTTTTTTGGCTGTTTCATTTCTGTTCCCTCACATGTCGATGCCGTCGTTGGGATCCATCGAGGCCTGGCGAGCAATCTGGCGGGCTTGTTGATCAAGCTGTCTCAATTGAACGGTCGGATCCTTCGGCGGCGTCTTAAGATCCGGCTCAAACTCGTTCGCGATGTGTTTTTCCTTCTCTGTTTCGTGGGTTCGGTCCAGTTCTGGTTGCCGACGTTGTTCGTTGGGGTCTTCGGTGGTCGCGTCTTCTACCGTCTGTGTCTCGGGTTTAGCGATCTTTGGTGGCTTGGGAGGTGCGATCGGACTCCAGTCATCGTTCGCTGGTGCATCTGTCTTGTGTGCCGTCGCTGGTGGCAGAACGCGGGTCTGCAATTGGGCATCCTTGAAGTACCGCGCTTTTTGCGCCCGGATTGGCGGTGCGCCTGCCACCATGACAATCTCGTCTGTGGGTGGAAGCTGCATCACCTCGCCGGGGGTGAGGAGAGGGCGTGGCGTCTCCTGTCGGCTGACCATCAGATGGCCGAGCCAAGGGGACAGGCGGTGGCCTGCATAGTTCTTCATCGCACGCATCTCGGTTGCCGTACCCAAAGCATCGGACACACGTTTTGCCGTCCGCTCGTCATTGGTGGCGAAGCTGACCCGCACATGGCAATTATCGAGGATCGAGTTGTTGGGCCCATAAGCCTTCTCGATCTGGTTCAGCGATTGGGCGATCAGGAAGCTCTTGATGCCATAGCCCGCCATGAACGCCAGCGCGCTTTCGAAGAAGTCGAGCCGTCCCAATGCTGGAAACTCGTCCAGCAACAGGAGGAGGCGGTGACGCCGATCCTTACCCTCCAGATCCTCGGTCAATCGGCGGCCAATCTGGTTCAAGATCAGGCGGATCAGCGGTTTGGTGCGGGCGATGTCTGATGGCGGGACAACGAGGTAGAGGGTAACCGGCTTGGCACTTCCAATCAGATCGGCAATCCGCCAATCACAGCGCCGGGTGACGTCGGCCACGACAGGATCGCGGTAGAGACTGAGAAACGACATTGCCGTAGACAGCACACCGGACCGCTCGTTAGGCGACTTGTTCAGCAGCTCACGCGCGGCACCTGCAACGACGGGATGCGCTCCAGCGTCCCCGAGATGCGCGGTGGTCTTCATTGTGTCAAGCGTGGTTTCGATGGGGTGTTTCGGATCGGACAGGAATTTAGCCACGCCGGCGAGTGTCTTGTCCGCCTCGGCATAGAGAACGTGCAGGATTGTTCCCACCAACAGCGCGTGACTGGTCTTTTCCCAATGATTGCGTTTTTCCAGCGAGCCTTCTGGGTCGACAAGGATATCGACGATGTTCTGGACATCGCGCACTTCCCATTCGCCGCGCCGCACTTCCAGCAGCGGATTGTAGGCGGAGGATTTTGCGTTGGTCGGATCGAACAGCAGAACGCGACCGTGCTTCGCCCGGAAACCCGATGTCAGCTGCCAGTTCTCGCCTTTGATGTCATGCACGATGGCTGATCCGGGCCAGGTCAGGAGCGACGGAATGACCAGCCCTACGCCTTTTCCGGATCGTGTGGGTGCAAAACACAGCACGTGCTCTGGCCCGTCATGCCGCAGATAATCGTGGTCGCGCTTTCCGAGGACCACGCCGTCGGGATTAAACAGCCCGGCATTCCGGATGTCGCGCTCGTTGGCCCAACGGGCTGATCCATATGTGTCGACGTTTTGGGCTTCGCGCGCCCGCAAGACCGACATAAAGATCGCAGCTCCGACGGACAAAAAGCCACCCGACGCCGCGATCAGGGCACCTTCGATAAAGATCGGCGGCGCATAGGCGTCATAGGCGTACCACCACCAGAAGAAGGCGGGTGGGTAGTAGACGGGCATTCCGAGCAGTTCGAACCATGGCTGTCCCAACTGTGGCTGGAAGCCGAGCCGCAGCGCCGTCCATTGTGTCGCGGCCCAGGTCGTGGTGAGCACGATCAGGGACACGATGAGGATCTGGCCCCAGAGAATTTTCGTTGCTGACATGATCCTTACCTTTCTTGGCCAAGGTTGAGGCTAAAACCCGATCCCCCGGTTGCGCCCAAAGTCCCAATCGACGCCGCCATTTCCGCGAGCAACGCCACTGATGTGCTTGCCGAGGCGTTTCTCGATGGACGGGGTCCAAGGGACGAGTTGGAAGCCGAGCCCGTCATTGATCATGGCAAAGCGCCCTGACGCGAGCGCGAGGCGGCGCTGGTAGGTGCCGGTGACATAGTCCCCGGTCTTTGATTGTGTGTGCGGACGACCGATCTCCGTGGCGAGTTTCTCCCCGGCGGCTTTGAGTTCACGGTTGCGCAACGTGTTCAGCAGGTCGCGGTTGAAGATCACACGCTGGTCCTGTCGCTTCGCCAACCCTTCGGAAATCAGATGATCGGCGCGACGTTCAAATGCGTCTCGGACATCTGCGCCATACCCACCTTGACCAAGGGGTATTGGCTCACGGGCAATGGCGTGTCGATCGAGCCAAGTCGCGCCCGTCGCCGTCACTTGCCGCTCGATTGGCAGATCTGACCTGACGGCGAGGGCGACGCGGCGGCGGCCCTTCGCGTCATCGAATTTCCGCAGCTCGACAATCGATCCCGGTGCGCTGTCTCCGGCGGCGTCGATATGGGGCAGCCGGATGTGATGCGTCCTGCCATCCACGCCATCGACGACGGCATAGGCGGTGCCCTTCAACTCATCGTCAAGGCCGCGGTCGACGAGCCTGCCGATAATGGGATCGTCCAAGTTTTCTCCTGCCAGAACATAACTCGCTGCGCTGCGCTCAATGGTGCGTTCCGACAGACCACGATGAATGCGTTTGATGATATCGCCGCGCGCGCCAAGCTCCCGTAAGGCGGTCTCGGCACTCTCGTCCATCACCCATTGGCCGGGCCCGATCTGATCGGCGAGACCGAGGGATTTCAGCTTGCGCAGGCGCCCGATTTTCAGCGTGTGATGGTTGTCTGGCTGGCTTCTTGGCCGCGGTGCGAGATCGAAGATGCCATGGCTGTCGCGGGATATTGCAAGCTGGCGATCAAGGCTGGTCCAGCGGTCGCTGTCGATCTGACGCTCTAGCGTGTTGTGAATGTCGCGATCAGTTCTAAGCCCAAGTTCCTGCGTGATCAGATCCTGCGCGCGGGCGCGCATCCCGTCACTGATGTAGTCGCGCGCGATCACGAGGTCACCGCCGTCATCGGCCCGACCTCTGGCGATCACATGGATGTGCGGATGTTCTGTGTTCCAGTGATCGACACCGACCCAATCCAGTTTCGTGCCCAGATCCTTTTCAGCCTGACGCATCAGATCGCGAGTGAAAGATTCGAGGTCCGTCATCTCGACGGCGTCTTGGGGCGAGACGATAAAACGGAAATGATGTCGGTCGCCCTCGCATCGCTCCGCAAACTCCTTTGCGTCGATTTCGTCCGCCTCAGGTCCGAACAACTGTGCCTTCTCCCCGTCCCGCGTGACGCCGTCGCGTTGGAGGTAGGACAGGTGGGTGGCAAGTGGGGCACTGCGCTGCCCATGCCGGACGACGCGCGTCTTGATGACGGCGACGCGGGACCTTGCGGTGAGCCGATGAATGGCCTGTACGCTGGCACGCTTGCCGCGCCCAAAGTGGGATCGGCTGCCGGACGTGATCTTGCCTGACCGTGAGACTCTGCCACCGGCTCGCTGAGTGGCAGCAAGGGCTTGCGAAATGAAGGGCCGCGCGCGCTGGCTGGATGATGAGCGAACGCGGCCAGGACGAATGCGGAAGTTGTTTTCATCGCTCATCGCGCTACCCCTGCACATCGCGTTAACGCTCTGAAACGATTGCAGAACAGGTCAAGTTGCAGGCTGTGCCTCGTTTGCGCACCTCGCAAAATTGCCCTGTAAGTCCCTGAAATCACTCCCCACAACCGAGGCGCACATCGCGCCCTTTTATCTCGCCATCCCGTTCCTGTGTTGTCTGTTGCAAATCTCTTGATACGCCAGACTGCGCGGCAGACCTCTGCGGTGCGATTTCGCCATTTGCCCATCATTGCGAGCGGTCCGAGCGAGATGGTGTGACGAATATCTCGTCCGGATGATCCGCCGAAGGAGCAAAGGCATGCGTTTCCAAAGCTGTCGGATCGACATTAGGTTGACGACTTACGAGCTGTCGAACTGTGGTCGGTGCGCCATCGGCAGGCGCTACAAAAAGTGCTGCGTCACGCCAATCCGTCGGTCGTACTGTAGTGTGATGGCTGTCCGGCGGAAGTTCTGATCCGATCATCGGCGCAAGCATCGCGACATAGGCACGGGATTCGCGCGGTAATGATCGTCCTGTAGCGAGATGGTCAGCATACCGAGCAGGACCCGCGTTGTAGGCAGCGAGAAAGCCAGGCGTTCCGAAGAGTTCGTACATCTCGCGCAGATAGGCCGTGCCGCCGAGGATGTTATCGCGGGGCTCAAACGGATCGTTGCCAAGACGATGGCGAAGGCGCAGTTCGGCCCAAGTTCCGGGCATGATCTGCATCAGTCCCATCGCCCCTGCGGTGGAGACCGCTGTCACATGGCCCGCACTTTCAACCTTCATCACGGCGCTGATCCAGTGCTCCGGAATGCCGAACCGCTGCGAGGCTTCAGCAATATGGTTGGCATAGGGGTGCACGGAAGAACGCTCACTGGCGACACTCTGGGCATGCGTAGGTATCGGGATGGCAACACCGACAAGTAGTCCGGAAAGAAAGAGGAGGGACACAACTTGGGTGGGTAACTGCCACCTGTTGGTTCGGTTGCGGTGCGGGTTTTCCATCGGATCAGGACCGCTCCCGGCGTTTCGGGGGCCGGTTCCAGGTGAGCAGATAAAGCTCATTATCCTGCACCGAGTGAAACAGGTTGGCGTTGATCGGATGCGGCAGGGCTGGATCGTCGACAAGCACCGAGACATAGGCACCGGCCTTCTCGCCGGTGCGTTTCCAGCCCGCTCCAACCTCCAGGCTCTGATCGTCGGTGCCGATATGCACGCGATAGTCAGGCGCATTCTCAACGTCGTTATGATCGGCTGCAATGAGCGTCAGTTCGACATCAAGGGTGAGCGTCTTCAGCCGACCGTGATAGCCGTCTTTGGTGCGCGTGAATTGGCCGATATGTGCCATGGGGATCTCCTTTCAGGGGATGCTGGGGATTGTGACTAGGGCGTCGCCGATCACATCGGGCGTCGATGGTTCGCGCGCGGCGTGATCTTCGGCGATCCAAATTGGGATTGCTTCGGTGAGGATTGCGCTGCGGGGGATCGGTCCGAAATAGCGACCGTCGAGGCTGTTTTCGGCCTCCGCGTTCATCAAGAAAACTTCGTCCGATGTGATGCGGCGGCAGCCTTGCCAGACGGGCATTGGACGCCCGAGACTGTCGATCTGCTGCGCCTCTCCCAAAGCGGCTCCATCAACGGTGATGCTGCGACCGATCCGGCAGACGATCTGTCCCGGCAGACCGGCCACATGTTTGAGTAGGGGTACATCTACTGGCAAATAGCCCCGTTCGGCGATGAACGCGGCGATCGGGTCGGGCGGGGCAACGGCAACGAGAACGCGGGGGCCAAGATGGTCGATAGATTGCAAGTGATACAGGCCGATTGGGGCTGACGGACTGGCGTTCCAGAGAAAGAGGGTTGGCATGTCGATAGCAGTTGAAAGAGCAATCGCACCGACCGTGATGAATGCAACTCTTGCCGGGATGGCGCGCCTCATTGACTTGCCCTCCGGCGCTTGATCCAAGCCATATGCCGTTCAATCGTGTAGATGCGCGGCGTTTGACCCGCCGCGATCCGGTTGTGGACATGACGCCAGTAGTCCTGCGCGACGTCTGCGGGATCGATGCCGAGCGCGTCGATGGCGTCGGCTAATAGCAGCACCTGCTGGACTTTTGGCCAGCCGCTCAGGCGCAGGAGACTTTCACCGCCTGGCTGCACGTAGGGCACTGTTTGATGTGGTTCATTGGGATGGGCAGCGCGCAGGATGTCGATGCGCGACAGGACCGTTCCATAGTCGTTTGACCGCCAACGGAACAAGGCGAAGACGGTGCCTGGCGCGAAGCTGACGACGCGATGATGTCGATCTAGGATCTGTTCCTTCGCAAAGCGACCGAAGCGGATCCAGTATTCGATCCTGCCTTCAACCCAGATCAACTCGACATGCGTCAGCGCATGAGTTTGCCGGTCAATGTCTGTTCCGGTGACGGCTTTGGTTCGGTGGTGCTCAATGCTCATCGCGGGTCTCCGCGATGCTGATGGCACGCGCCTGAACGTCGTTTTCCCCGAAACGGCGGGCTCTACTACAGAAGTTAGGATCTGTGTTAGATTCTAAGTTAAGGGCAGCATTTTCCGCCTGATCGCATTGGGTTGGGGCGGTTTTCGGTTCCTGAAGGCACGAGCCACCGGTTCCTGATGGCACGACGGTGGGGGTTCCCGATGGCACGAGGCCGTTCACAGGTTGTCCACAGGCAACTGGTGCGAATGCCAGAAGCGTCTGTCCACGGGCCCCGATTTCGATCCACAAACGGTATCCGGGCAGGGGCTGTCGGCGAACGATGCCGCGCAACTCGAAAGCAAAACGTTTGAACGGAGAAAGGCTGCCGGATTTCAGATGAAGATGGCGGAACTCGAACCGCCAGCCGTTGCGTTGGCGGCCACCGTGCTTGCGCACCAGGCGGTAAAGCCAGCGGTCATAGCCACCGGTAAGGTCAAAATAGGCACGGTCGATGGTCAGGATTAGCGCGTCGTCAAGGACGGCGTTGTAGAACCAGTCTGGCACGATCAACTCGATACCTGTGGGTCGGCCCTGCGGATCGATACGCTCGACCCATTCGTTGATCCAGGAAAAGCGATTCCGCCGTCCTTCGCTGGGTTGGCGGATGGTCGTTGCGATTGTTGTCGATTGCAGGCGGTCCAAGGCCGCCTTCAGGCGCTGGTAGTCACGGGCACTCACACCGCGCCCGATGAAGGTGAGGATTTCGTAGGGGGTAGCGGCCATCAGGCGCGATGTGCGCAAGCCCGCGTCGCGTGCCTCGACAATCTGGCTTGCGGCCCAGATCAGGATATCGGCGTCCCAGATGGTCGCCATGCCATGTTCCGCGACAGCCTCGACCCGGATCATTACCCCGGCTACCGCGTAGTCGATGGGCTGGATGCGCCGCGATTTGGCGAGGCTGAAGAACGGATAGGCCATCAGATCCTGCGCATCGCGCGGCGCAAGAGCGGTGCTGAGCGCTCGAAACAGTTCCAACTGACCGCGTTCGGATGAGGTAAGGGAGGGTTTGATCATAACAAGAAACCGCAGAAGAGATCAGCGCGACCGGCCGCCGGAGCGGGCCTGCTGCGCGACAGGGTCATGATGCTTGGCTGGCAGGACGGATCCGCGCGGGTCTGACGTCGATGTGACGGCACCGCGATTGGCCCAGGCCTGTAGGTCTTCGACGGAATAGACGACCCGACCACCCAGCTTGTGGTAGGCGGGTCCGGTGCCATAAGTGCGGTGCTTTTCCAGCGTGCGGCCGGACAGGCTCAAAAAGCGGGCCGCTTCGGGTGTGCGCAGGTAGCGTGGCGGCAAATCGGTTGTATTTGCGGGCATAATCGTCCCTCCGTGGGTTCCAATGCAGCCACCAGAGAGCGGCGGCGGATTGCGGTCACGATGGCGAAGAAGAACCGGAAAGGGGGATGGGGAAGTAATGGGTGCTAAAATCGCACCCCTTTGATCCAGTCGCAGGGGCAGCGGCGTAGATCATCGGGAGGGATGAACAGTTGGAACGTTCGTGAGTTACTTCCGGCGGCGCTGACGCAAAAGGGTGCGATATCCGCCATCGATCATGGCGCGACCGTCTTGGACGAGGCTGATCGTGCTGTCTCTCAGCGCCGAGGTCTTCCAGACTTCGGCGGCAATGCGGGATTTTCCGTAAAGGACTTTACCAATATCGCGATAGCTCGCGCCATCGTCGTGCCCGTCAATGGCTTGCAGCATCCGGCGCAACCTTTGACGCCGCTGGGCAGTCAGTCGTCCATTCGAAGCTGATGGACGATCATGCAGCATACGCCAAAGACGAAGGGCCGCTTCTATGCGATCGAGACCGGCATCATCGAGAGGGATGACCGCAACGAGGGGCGTGTCTGGCCCCGCCTCATCGATGAACAGAACGCGCAGCGCCCCAAGGTCATCAGACACAATCACACTCGTTCCCTCCGGGTCGCGCATGGTGGTCACCGGTTCGACCGAAGGAAAATCGACGGGACTAAGATTTGGGATCGGCGATCTTGCCGAAAGGATGACCGTGCCAGGGTCTATCTCAGGCTGCCAATAGACAACCGCCTGCAGCGCAGTCCGCTGGGGATCGATCGGGAAATCGCAACCCCCAGGACCGACGCACAAGATGCGTCAGGTCACGGGGGTCCTCTTTCCTCTCAATGGCGCGGGCATAATCGTGCCGGTAGTTCGTATTTCGACGCAACCATTCCCAAGCGAGGTCTGGTGCCGTCAGGGATTCGACATAGTCGTATTCTGATGCCGAGCGCCAACGCGATGGGTCTGGGGGCATTTCAATCCTCCCGACGTGTGCATTGGTTCGATCGGGTGAGTTTCAATCAGAAGGGGAGTCGAAGCAAGTCAGCCCATCCACTGCTCATGGGCAATGGCAGTATCCTGCCGGGTCAATGTGTTGAACCGCCCAAAAGCTGCCGATAGCCATGCTCGGTCATCCATTGAGCGCGGGCCAGATGGCTGTCGTGGATGCGGCGCGCACGGTCTGGATCGGACGACGGATCAAGGGAAAAGAGGACGGACACGACCTCTTGCCAATCGGCACTATCGGCATAAGCATCCAGCAGGCGCATGTAGAGTTTGACATGCGTCCGGTCGTAATCGGTCAGGACCGCACTTTCGGGCGGTGCATCAAGGAAGTCTGTGTTCGTCAAGTTGCCCCCTTGGTCGGCACGTTACTGCCGATTGAAGCGTCTGCTAACCATTTCCATCTTTCGCACGCCCGAAACTCCAGCTCCCATGCAATGACGCAGACAACTGGTTGAGCCATCTTCTCTAAAGGGCGGCTTTGCCCACCTCATCGGACTCGTTAATCAATACACCTTCGCCTTGAGCGGTCGTCAGAAAAACGATGCCGACGGCTTCAAGAGCGCGGCGAACCTGATCATCGGTCGACTCGTAGACACGCTTGCCGTGGCGCGACTCGAGGCGTTTCAACGCGGTCAATGAGACCAGGGCCCGTTCAGCGAGCGTTTCCTGCGTCCAACCAAGTAACGCGCGCGCGGCCCGTGTTTGTCGGGCGGTGATCATGCATGATCACCTCCACAGACACATCTGCGCACGCCAGAACTACGACTATAATAGTCGTTCTTTGGGCTGATGACGAGGGATTATCTGTTTTTGGGCAGGTGTTTGGCGGAAATCGCGCAATCCGATTCGGTCGGATCTGGGTACGCGTGTCCCCACCCGATATGACCGGGCGGGGGAGGTGAAGCGAGGTTTCAGTCGCCGTTGCGGCGGACGGGGCGGGACCAGATCAGGCTGTAGGCGTCACCGTCTTCCTCGTCGAAGAGATTGGCGTAGATCGGAGCGGTGAAGCTCGGGTCGTCCAGCTTGAGGCCAAGATAGGCGCGGCCCTCGTTGGAGGTCTTCGACCAAGCGGCTCCGATTTCGGCGCGGCCCACCAAAACGCGGTGGCTCGGGGCGTTCTCGCTGGTCTGGCTGGTTTCGGGAACGATGCGGACGTTCTTGGCCTGCACGTTGAGGGTGACGATTTCGCCGGTGTATTCGGTGCCGGACTTCTTGAAGGTGCCGATGGTTGCCATTGTGGTTCTCCTTGATCAGATGTTTTCGAGCCCGCACCGTTGCGGCCTCGATGGAGATCGACAGGCCGGAGGCGACCGGCGGCTCACCCGGTACGGGCCGAAACGTCAGTGGAGGACGGGGACGGGAGACTTTCTTGTTGCGCGAGGAATGGCGGCGTAGCCGACTGGGGAAGAAAGTCGACCAACCCCGTTGAGCCCTAGGCGGTCGAGGCGCAGCCGTCCTTCGGCCAGATCAGTCCATTGATGAGGCCATATGGAGCGGTCGACCCTGACAGAGATGATCAGTGGAGACCTTGGCGCCCAAAGGCCACCTACGGGGTCAGGCACTACCGAATTTCCAAAAAATCGTCACGCGTTTCAGGCCAAATGACCCGCAACTTCATTGTTCCAAAACAGCTTGTGTGAGACTGCCACCCCCGCAGATTGTGACGTGCTGCGCTGACCGGAGCAGCTTCGAAGGCAATCGAGGTGGCCCAGCTACGTCATGACTCAGGCTGCACGTTTACGCGGTCACCGTACGGTCGCCCATCGAAAAAGCCGAGGGTTAGGCGACAGCCCTGATCCTCTTTCCGGCCAAGCCTCGGTGACTAGGGTCAGGACTCATTGATCGATCCAGAATATGACGGTTACAGCAATGCATATGGCTGAGAAGAAAGTATGGGCGCACCGGTCGTAGCGCATTGCGATACGCCTCCAGTCCTTGAGCTTCGCAAACAGGTTCTCCACCTTGTGGCGCTGTTTGTATAAGGTTTTACAGTAGCTTGCAGGGTGTTTTCGCTTTGCCCTCGGTGGGATGCATGGGGTAATCCCGCGTGCGATCAGCGCTTCCCGAAAGGCGTCACTGTCATAGCCCTTGTCGCCGATCAGTTCCGATGCGGATGGCAAATCGGGCAGAAGGGCCGCGGCACCTTTGTGGTCACTTTGCTGCCCTTCCGTCAGAAGCAGGCGCACCGGGCGGCCCTGACCGTCGCAGACTGCATGCAGTTTCGAGTTCAGACCGCCCTTTGTACGGCCAATGAGCCGGGGAACATCCCCCCTTTGAGCAGACTGGACGCTGTGCGGTGCGCTTTGAGATGGGTTGCATCAATCATGAGCCGGTCCGGCGGCCCGCCTTCGACGACCAATGCTGTGAATATGCGGTCGAACACACCCAGCCGGGACCAGCGTATAAACCTGTTATACAAGGTCTTATGCGGCCCATAGACCGCAGGCGCATCGCACCAGCGCAGCCCGTTGCGGATCACATGGATGATGCCGCTGACAACCTTGCGATCATCAACCCTTGGCACGCCGTGTGACAATGGAAAGAACCCGGAAATCCGCGCCAACTGATCCCCGCTGAGCCAAAACTGATCTGACATGCTGCTCTCCTGTTTTTTGAAAGCAGTGAGTCAGAACTCTGGCTGCCGCGCAAGCAAATTAATGGGTCCTGAGCCTAAGCTTTGCTGGCCATTTCCGTGCGTGGATCGGATGGGGCTACGCCTGCCATCCGAAATAATGCGGTGACACCGACTGCCAAGGCACCGATGATCGCCACGGCCATCTGCCACATCTCGGAAGGTATCGCGAGCCTGGCGATGCCAAGGGTAGCCGCGTACCCGGCAATTGCAGCGGGACCGGCAAACAAACCTGCAACGATGACGCGAACCCAGAGCGGTCGGGCAAAGGCGAACAGAAGCTGGCCCACAATCGCGACCGCACCAGCGGCGGCTGCGCCTATAAGAAAGCCTCCGATGGGTCCAGTTCCTGTCTCATAGGCCCACAGTCCGATCGAGACGCCCGCGAAAATCGGCAACGCATAGACGGCAAGGGTAAATACGAGCCAACAGAGAAACCCGATGGTGAGGAGCAAAAAGACGATATTGAGGACAAGCATGGTGAATGCCTCCTTGTAAAAAAGGTGATCGGTCGCGTCTGCCACCACCATTTCAATGCTAGCGGATTTTAGGTCAAAAAGCGGGTCTAGGTAGTTTTGCGCGCTTGCACCGAGGTTGATCGGCGAGAAGTTGCAAACTATCGCCAGCCATTAGGCTGATGACTGCGCGACGTGGGCGCGCGTATGGGAGCTAAGTCCGGGTCGTACCTAAGCTCGGGAAAGGCTCCATCGCAAGCAATGCTGCGCGAGGTTTGAAAGGCGGCTTGCGGAGATTAACGACTCGCACAACGACCTTCCAAGGAATATATTGTGCCAAACAGTTGAACTTGGGGCAGATTATGCGGTTATCAGAATTTCGCATCACGAATTATCGGAACATCATCGACTCCGGATGGATCAAGGCGACCAACGTTACGGCAATCGTCGGACAAAACGAAGCGGGTAAGAGCAACCTTTTTGAGGCGCTGTATTGTCTGCACTCCTACGTCGAGACGCGGTTCAACCCCGATGAGGACTGGCCGGTCGATGACTGGAAAGGCAAAAAGAATGCCGAGGGAAAACCAGTGGCTCAGGCCTACTTTGATTTTGATGAAGGTGAAGCTGAAGCCCTGTTTGAATTTGCGACGGATATATCAACTGACGACGACGGCAATGAGCTTGAAACCGCGATCGCAATTCCTCCGGATGGGCTTCGTCTCTTTGCTTGCCGCAGCTATGGGCACCTTACCGGGTTCAGCCTAAGCGATCAGGAGGGTAAATCAATCGCGGCGACAGACTTGGGCATTTCCAGAGAAAAAGTATCGGAATGGGCCAGCGAGTACGTCCCGCGCTTTGTGCTCATTCAGGATTATGAATTTTCCGGGGCGCAGGTTGAGCTAAACGACCTTAAGAGCCGCTTGGACGCGGCGGGCGGCAAGAGCAATGAGCTCTCAACCGACGATCAAACAATCCTGATCGTACTCGATCTTGCCGAGATTGATCTCGATGACATTGTTGAGAAGGGTGCAAGCGCCGAGGGCCGGACACTGCGCCAGTTTGATAGCGTCGCTGCTTCGACCTACCTCACCAAGCAATTTCAGAAATTGTGGAAGCAAAAGCGTGTCGAGTTCGATATTCGCGTCGACGGCCAGACACTGAACATCTTTGCAAAGGACACGGCGATCGGATTTCCGGTGCGCCTGAACCGGCGCTCAACCGGTTTTCGATGGTACGTCTCTTTCGCATGGAAGTTTACGCACGCATCTGAGGGTGACTTCGAGAATTGCACGCTTCTCTTGGAGGAACCCGGCATACACCTCCACTACAGTGGCCAACGTGACCTCCTCGGAGTATTTGAAGATCTGTCGAAAACGAACACTGTCATGTACACCAGCCATCTGTCTTCGATGGTCGATCAAGCAAACCCCGAGCGGGTACGCATTATCGAAACTGACAATGACCACCATTTGCGAGTTACGCATGGCGTGGTGAGTAGCCAGTCTGCTCCAATGGCAGTGATTGAGAGTGCGCTTGGCCTCACGCCCGACCTCTCTGGCATGCTTGGCAACCGCAAAGTTCTGATCGTGGAAGGTGGCACTGACGCGCTGATATTGAGCAAACTGTCAGGTCTTTTGACCAAGGGCGACAAAGTTGGGCTGTCCGATCAGATATATAAGTGGCCCGCGCAGACCTCAACCAAAGCACCAATGTATGCGGCATTTGCTATCGGCCAAAGGTGGGATGCTGGGGTTCTGCTCGATACCGATGATGCTGGGCATCAGGCGCACGAGAAGATCAAAGATATGAACCTCAAAACATACGCCGATGAGACTGGCCATGATTTTCGGGTATTAATGCTTGGGGATGCAGCCGGCGTAAAGAAAACGGACGTCGCGATCGAAGACCTGTTTCCAGACGATTGGTTTCTTGGCTGTGTAAATCGCGCATACGGGCTGGCGCTCAAATTGGAAGATCTTCCAGAAGACGGTTCGACCCTTATTGCCAAGCGTGTCGAGATTGCCTTGAAGCAACGTCACGGGCGTGAGCTCAAGAAGAAAGATGTGCTGACGGAGATGTTGAAAGACTTTGACAGCTGGACGAAAATCAGTGAGCTGCCAAAAGGCACTGCTGCCAATGCAGAACGCTTGTTCAAGAAGATTAATGCTGCATTTGGGGTCGAGAGCTAGTTCGTCGTTAAGGCTGCAATCCGGACAGCAAAATAGACATTGAGAGAAACTCTATGGAGGTCCGCTGTGCTGTTGCCGATGAAACCCTGAATCAAAGTCTGCACAGAGAGTTGTTCTGTTATTGAACTTACTCAGAAAGTGCAGCGCTCACGCGCTGCTCCCTTTGCGGAAATCAAAGGCTTTGATGCCGAGCTTTCGTGCTTTGTCGGCGAAATTGTCCTGGATGCCGGTTCCCGGGAAGATGATGACGCCGATGGGCAGGACATCTAGGATTTGATCGTTGCGCTTGAAGGGGGCGGCCTTTGCGTGGCGTGTCCAGTCGGGTTTGAAGGCGACTTGTGTGATCTTGCGGGTCTCGGCCCATTTGGCGGCGATGAGTTCTGCACCGCGCGGTGATCCGCCATGGAGCAGCACCATGTCGGCGTGCTTGGCGTGAACCTTGTCGAGCGTGTCCCAGATCAAGCGATGATCGTTGAATTCGAGCCCGCCGGTGAAGGCGATCTTGGTTCCGGCTGGCAGATGGACCTCGGTGTCGGCGCGCGTCTTCGCGGCAAGGAAGTCACGGCTGTCGATCATTGCCGCAGTGAGGTTGCGGTGATTGACCCGCGATCCGGAGCGGGTCGACCAGGGTGAGCCGGTCAGACGGAGGTAGTGATCAGCGGCGTGGTCTCGAAATAACTCCATGCAGTCGCGGCGGTCCAAGAGTGATTGGCCTGTCGCGATTAAGTGTTCGAGCTGGACGGATTTGACCTCGGAGCCGTCCTGTTCGCGCTGTCGGCGTTTTTGTGCCTGTTCGTTGTCATCGAGCTTACGCTCGATCCGGTCGGTGGCGCGGTGGAACATGTTGACGGTCGACCAGAGCATCTCGTCGAGATCGGCATCGAGGCTGGTGTCGGCCATGGTAGCGACGAGGGCGTCGAAGATGTCGCTGACGGCACTTGCGATCAAGCGATCTTCGGGTACATCGCGGGGGTCGGGGTCGTTTTCGGAGTTGCGGTAGCCGTAGAGTTTGAGGTCGCTACAGATTGCGTGAGTTGCGGATGCGTCGTGGTGTGGCTCGGCATCGCTGTTGTGTGGGTCGGCATACATGGTGTGCTCCTTCGTCGGTTGGACCGCGACCGCCGCGGCCTTCATGGCGCCGAAAGAGGGCAGGCGGAGCGGACCTGCACCCGCACGGGCCGCAGCGTAGCGGAGGAGGCCGGAGGCCGGTTCTTTTGTCTCGCGATGCAAAGCGCCCGCTCGGGCGCGGTGGCAAAGAACCGGGCGCAGGCCTTGCGGGTCAGTTCCGTTTGCCGTCCGGTCGCCCTCCCAAGAAGGCTGAGGTCCCGCGTCTCTCAGACCCTGGGGCACCTCCTTAACCGGTCCAAGACAGGGTGCACTAGCCGGACGCGGCCTCGTGCGCGGTCAAAGCTGCAGCATTCATGAAGCGGGCGACGTCTTCCGGCGCGACCTGAACCCGGAGCGCGTCTCGGATTGCACCAACGCCAAGCAGGTGGAGATCATCGTTGAAATCACCCAAGTGCGGCGACAGGGTGATCGCTTCGATGCCCGCATCCTGCGCGCGTTGCGTCAGGCGGGCCGATGCGCCGTCACCGGCTGGATCGTTGTCACGGGCGATATACAGGCGTCTGAGAGATGGCGGGAACCGGATGGCGGCAAGATGGGCAGCGGACAATGTTGCGGCCATCGGCAGATCGGGCAGGACCATTCTGAGCGACAGTATGGTCTCGATGCCTTCGCCCGCCGCCATGACATCGCGTGCAGTGCCAAAACGGACAGCGTGGCCCAGCAGGTTGCCCATCGCTCGGCGGGGCGTATCGATCGGGGCCTTGCCCAAGTTCGTTTTTGAGAAGCCATCCGGATCAAGCCAAGTGCGATGGGCGCCGGTGATCGCACCATCGAGGTCGGTGACCGATGCAATGAGGGCAGGCCAGGTTTTGGTCTCGGAATGCCGGTCTGGACGGTAGTAGCAGCGCGGATGAAATCGCAGGTTTGCGGTGTCGTGCAATGCCGTCAGTCCACGACTGCACAGATAAGCTTCGGCCAGCGTCCCAGCAATCGGCTGCGACATGGCAAACAGCCGTCTGGCTGCTGTCGGGGATCCCGTAGGCGCAGGCGCAGTTTGGGCGGTTGGGTCGCCTGAGCGTTGGGGAAGCGGCAGGCTGAGAAACTGCCGGGCCTCCTTTGCGACATCGGCAAACTCGATCAAACCGCAGCTCTCCCGAATGATGTCCAGCAGATCGCCGTGCTCGCCGCTGGCGGCGTCCGTCCATTTCCCTGCGGCTCCTTTGCCAGCAACCGGACCCTTCAGGCGCACGAACAGGGACCGTCCGGGCGTGCTTCGCACATCGCCGACCATCCAGTAATGGCCCTCGCGCTTGCCGTTGGAAAGATAATACCTGCAGACCGCCTCGGCATTGCGGGCGAGCGCTTCGGTCAAATCGGCAATGGATCGTGACATGACGATACCTCCAATGAAAAAAGAGCCCGCCTTGCAGCGGACCCAGTGGGAAGTGTTGTCGTCATTCCGCGGCGGTGCACTGCTTGTCCTGCCTCGTGCTCTTAGGATCGTCGGAACCCTCGTTCCCGTCGATAGCCGTTTTGCGGCCTTTTCTGCGCTCTGCTGCGATGGGGATTGTCACCGGAACGTCAGGAACTGTTTCGACGCTCCGATAGAGCGGCTTCGCGCGGCCCATCCAGGGTTCTGGACGGAGGCAGCGCACCCAGTCCGCAAAGCTCGGAATGAAGCCGAGATCCTCGATAACATGCTGCTCGCCGATCAAGCGGACCGGAACCTTGCGTCCCGTCGAGGCAGTGAGGGTCGCACCGAAAAAGCGCTCGGCCATGAAGATGCCTTCGGCGTGGTGCCTGAGTGCGCGGTGCCGAAAATCCGCTGTGATGAGCTTGCTTTCATCAAACCAGCTGTGCAGGGCCAAATAGTCGTCCGCCACGCCGCCAAAGCGCCGTGCTGAGGAGAGGGCGTGATGCCAGGGATGTGCCATGTCAGCCTCCCTCAGAATGCGTGTTCGAAGGACTCGACGTCCTCGAACCGCTGGTTGTAGTCGAGTGTGATCGACTGGTCCGCGACGTCGAACAGGAAGGTGCCGAATGCGCCTTCGTTGTTCTCCCACCCGCCATGGGTCTGCGCGAGGCAGTCATAGACGAAATGCTCGATGGCATCGTGGACGGACAGGGTGCGTTCGGTCGGATCGGTGTCTCGCCAGCCAATGATGGTGAGGGTCACGGTCGCCTCTGGCAGAGGCACGCCCGCCCGGCCCGCTTTCGCATCGATGCTTTCGATCTGGCCGCTGTCGCCGTAGCCGTCGAAGCACACGTCAACGCGGGTGATACCGGCGGTGGACAGCGCGGTGAAGAGGATGGTCTTGTTGGCAGGCCTGATGGCAGCCTGGGCCGCTTCGCGTGCCCGTCGTTCGGCTTCCCTGGCGGCCAGGTCAAAGGCTGGGGCGGGTGTTGTGGTCGGTTCCGTCATCGGAGTTCTCCTGTGTTGAAAAAGGAAGGACCCGGCACGACGGCCGGGTCCGGAATTGAGATGAAGGAAAGCTGGGTTACTCAGCCGCGACGGGTTCGGCCGGTTCGGTCTGGGCTTCGTCGGCCGCGTCGGGCGTCTCGGCCGCGTCAGTGCCGTCTTCCGCAGTAGACTCGTTTTCACCAGTGTCTTCCGGTTGGATTTCGGAAAATTCCTGCCCTCGCGTGCGGAGCGGTTCCGGCAGCCAACCGCTGCCTTCGAGCAACGCCTCTGCAGCCGTGATCATCTCGGGCTTTTTCAAGCTCGCGATCCGGTCCGCAGCGTCATCGCCCTTGGCCTCCCGCACGGCTTCAAGGATTTGCGCCTTGGTCACGCGGGCGAGATAGACATCCGCCGTTGGTGCCCAGCCTGCCGCCACCATGTCGAGGGTCAAAGCGGTGGCCAGAATGTCGGCGTGCGCCAAAGCCCCGGGACGGCGATTGTAGGCCTCATGCACCGCGTTGAGCGTCAGCGACACGCAATGGGCGAACAGAGCCTGACGGCTGTCGCTGTCGAAGTCGATCAGCACCTCCCACAGGTCTTCGGGCGCTTTGGGCAGGTGTTTCGCCCAATTCTCGCTTCGCGCTTCGATGGCTTGGGCCGATGCCGTATCGGCCAGACCGGGGGCCTGTGCCGAGAAGGCGGCGCTGCGGGGATCGATTTCGATGCAGCTGTTTAACCCGTAGCGGTAGAAGAGCTTGAGCGTCAGCACATGCAGCGCGGCGACGAAGGCGATGTGCGGATCGCCCGCAAGTGCGTCGCGCAGGGCCAGCGTCCGATGTGCCGTCAGTTCCGTGACGAGGCGGTCTGACAGCGGTTTGGTGCCGTAATCCTCGTCGTCTTCATCGGGAACTACCGCGTCAGGATCAATGCTGGCGTCATCGACATCCCCATCGGTTGTATCCCCGTCAGGTTGATCTTCAGCGGGAAGGGACGGCTCGTCTTCCGGACGCACATAACCGCGTTCGACGCGCAGGCGCCCCGAACTGTCGATGCTGACGAAGGCCCCGGCAATGGCCAGCTCGTCCTCCTCGAAGCGGACCGGTCGATCCTGCAGCGCTTCCATCGCTGTCTCGATTTCACCCAGACGGGCGTCAACCTCCTCAGGCAACTCGTCGGCCTCCACATGGGCTGCCTCAAGCTGGTCGAACTCCGCCCGGAGCGCGTCATAGGTGGCCGCTTCCTCGTCGGTCATTGGCTCAGCCTCACCGTGGATACGCCGCATCCCGTAGGTGTGGCCATAGGGAAAGTCGGTATCGACCTCGACCCAGTGCCAGCCTTCGGCCTGAACGGTCTCCGCGTCTTCGCGCAGTTTCTCGGCGACCATCAGATCGAGCAGTCCGGCATCCTGCAGCCAACCACCATCATCGGTCTGGAACAGGTCGCGCAGGATCGCGCCACCTGCATCCACGTAAGCGTCCAGCCCGACATATTGCGCCCGGCGGTCTGAAGCCCGCACCGCGCCCTCGGTCAACATGCGGCGGATTTCATAGGGCTGCTTGGAGTAATGCCGCTGCAACGCCTCCCAGACCTGTACTTGCCGCTCATGATCGGGATTGACCGTGAAGGCCATGAGCTGATCGAGGGTCATGTCTTCCTCTGCGTAGGCGTCGAGCAGGGACGGTGCGACGGCGGCAAGCTTGAGCCGTTGTTTGACGATGCTGGCGGACACAAAGAAGGCTGCTGCGATCTCTTCTTCGCTCTTGCCCTTCTCGCGCATCGCCTGAAACGCGCGAAACTGATCCAGCGGATGCAATGGCGCGCGCTGGATGTTTTCGGCCAGACTGTCTTCCTCGGCGAGACCATCCGTGCGGATGATGCAGGGCACGGGTGCCGTGCGATTGAGGCGCTTCTGCTTAACGAGCAGCTCCAGCGCCCGGAAGCGCCGCCCGCCTGCGGGGATTTCGAACATGCCGGTCTCCGCACCGCTCTCGTCCAACACGGGCCGCACCGTCAGGCTGGCCAGAAGGGTGCGCCGGGCAATATCCTCGGCCAGTTCCTCAATCGAAACGCCGGCCTTGGTGTGACGGACGTTGGACTGGCTGAGCAGGAGCTTGTTGAAAGGGATGTCGCGCGAGGCGCTGAGGGTGATTTGCTGTTGCTTGGTCATCGGGGTTCTCCGCGACGGGCCGGTCGGGAACCTCTCTCGACCTTCAAACCCGTCACGAAAAACCCGGCCCACCTCTTCCTCTGGGGAAGGGACGGACCGGGGCAATCTGGGTTCGATGTTGTTCAGGCGGCAGCTTCCAGCAGCTTCTTGGCGCGGGTTTCCATCTCCAGCCGCGCGTCCTGCTGTTGTTTGTTGCGCGCGACCGCCGTGATGCCCTGCACGAAATCAAAGACGCTTTCGGGCGGGCGGCCTTCTTCGGTCAGGACGGTGTCGATGATCGTCGTCGAGGCAGCCTTGGAGAACCCGCGCTTGCGCAGGAAGTCCGACCGGTCGTCGTCTGATCGTGCCACGATCGTTTCCCGTGCCGCGCGGATGCCATCGATGAAGGGCGCGGGCGAGGAGTTGGCGAAGTTCTTGAGGGCCGGGGCGGCCTCATGCGCAAACCGTGACGCGGCATATTTCGAGTGGCGGATTTTGATCTCCTGGAAATCCTCGACGCCCCAGAGGTTGCGGTTCTGGCAGACGGCGCGGAGGTAGAAGCTGGCGATGCCCAGCGTTTTGGCGCCGACCTCGGAATTCCAGCAGTAGAACCCCCGGAAATAGAGGTCGGGCGAGCCGTCGGGCAGCAACCCCGCCTCGATCGGGTTCAGGTCATCGACCAGGAACAGGAACACATCACGATCCGAGGCATAGAGCGTTGTTGTTTCCTTGGTCACGTCCACACGCGGATTGTAGATGCCGGTCGACCAGTCGAGGACGCCTGGCACCTTCCAGCGTGTATCACCGGTGCCATTGCCCGCGATGCGCTGCACGGCGGAGACCAGTTCGTGGTCGTAGATGCGGCCATAGTCCGGACCGGTCACGGCGCGAAGTTCCGTGCGCCCGTTCGCGACCTCCATGGTCTTGATCTGCTCGGCCCGGTGGTTGGTCAGCCCAAATTGCAGGTTGATGCCTGCAAGCGGTGCGGGCAGCTGGCGCAGATAGGCGGCTGGCGCGCCGACAATGCTCGACAATTGTCCAAAGCTCCAATGGGTTGGAGCGATGGGCGCGTCGGCCCCGGGTAGGACCAACCCCAGTTTCTCAGAGTCATCGCGGTGCGCCTCGACCCGGATCGCGGCACTCTCCACGGTTCGTGTTCGGCTCTGCTCAGCGCGAGTTTTCACAGACGCGAAGAGGTCGTCGAGGGACAGGTATCGCTCATCATTGGGTCGCGAGAACCACTCCGATGACACGCGATCCACATTTTCACCGCGTGACACATCAACCTTGTAACCGCCACTGGCGTTACGCCCGGCATCGATAATCTGGGTATTCATTGGGTATCTCCCGCGACGGGCGGTCAGGAGCCTCTCTCTCGACCTCCAAACCCGTCACGGGAACGGCCGCAGGCCTCTTACTCTCAGGGCGTGTTGCGGAGACCCAAAATGGGGTTTGGTTTTGCGCTGGCTCGGCTGTGTCTGTGGGCCTTGAACTCGTATGGCTCTACCGCATCGGGCGACGCCTTGAGAATTGTTGTTCGAGCATGATTTATCTGCTAACAGTCATATTTGACGTATAAATTGGAATTGGCATTCAGATATGGCAGTTAATATAAGTTCATTGAACGCACGGCGCGCGCTTGAAGCTTTGGGGAAGAACATCAAGACGGCGCGCTTGAAGCGGCGTATCTCAGTGAAGGGGTTCGCCGAGCGCGTCGGTGTGTCCGAAAGCACAATCATGCGGCTAGAGAAGGGCGATGACGGGGTCAGCATTGGTACGCTGGCCATGGCCTGCCTCGTCCTTGGTGAGATCGAGCGCATTGCAGAGTTCCTCGATGCCGGATCTGATGATACCGGCCTGCTCCTTGATCGGGAGGCGCTTCCCAAGCGTATCGACGGAAAACGAAAATCCGGGCAGGAGTCATCGGGCAAAGACCAATTCGGCCCCTCATCGGATTTGGACGATGAAGAAGGGGTCGGTTTCTGATGCCTGAGGCGATCGTCGCCCTCGGAGAGGGCAAACGCATTGTTGGACGTCTGCGCTTCGAGAGTGACGGTCGACGACAGCATTCACAATTCGAATATGCCGACGACTGGCTGGCGGCATCCGACAGGTTCGCGCTGTCGCCGGGACTGCCTTTGCGAGAAGGCAGTCACTTCAGCAGCGGACGGGAAGACAAGCGTTCGGCGCTCCCCGGATGTTTCGCCGATGCCGCGCCGGATTCATGGGGTCGGGCCTTGATGACCAAGGCGCTTGGCGGCGGTCTCAGCGAGTTCGACTATTTGGTACTGTCCGATGACCGCACGCGGCAAGGGGCATTGCGGTTTCTTGGTGACGACAGGGAGCCACTGTCCGATCTGACGCCGCCGATCCCGCGCTTGGTCGAACTCGAACGCTTGCGGGCTCTTGCGCAGCGGTTTGAACGCGATCCAAGCGGTGCGGAGGAAGAAGCGCGTGATCTGGCCGGTATTGCGGGTTCATTGGGCGGTGCGCGTCCGAAAGCCAATGTGGAAGGCGATGACCATCTCTGGATTGCCAAGTTCACCTCCGCGCAGGACACCAAACCTGTCGAACGCGCCGAAGTCGCCACCTTGAAGCTCGCGGCCATGTGTGGGCTGCGGGTGGCTGAGGCGAAACTGGAGTTGCGCGATAGTGATAGCCCGATCGCGCTCATCCGTCGGTTTGACCGGCGCGGAGAGACGCGCATACCCTATATTTCAGCCCGCACAGCGCTCGACTGGCAGGGTGATGAAGGTGGCTTCTACACCGATATCGCGGACGTGATCCGGCAGATTTCCAGCAAGCCCGTGGATGACCTGCATGAGCTCTGGCGGCGAATCGTCTTCACGATCCTTGTGTCGAACAAGGACGATCATTTGAAAAACCACGGATTTATCTACGCGGGCGGGGATCGGTGGCGGCTTTCACCGGCCTTCGACATCAACCCCTCGCCGTCACGTCATAGGGTTCTGGAAACGGGTATCGTCCAAGGCGGATCGTTCGACGCTTCCCTTGATATTGCGCTCGATGCCTGCGGGTTTTTCGACATGCGACTGGCCGAAGCCAAACAAGAGGTAGTTAACATGGCGAGGACGGTTGCAGGCAATTGGAAACAGGCATTGCGCCACGAAGCGGCAACTGCGGACGATTTACGGACCTATGCTGAAGCATTCGAACATGCGGAAATCGAAACGGCCTTGAAACTGACGGTGTAAAACCTTGAAAGTCAGTCTCTGAATCCGAGTTTGCGAGCCTCAGCGAGAATTTTGTCTCCGTGCATGGCCTGCTTTCGGGACGGAGCCTTGCTGCTGCCAGCGAGCTTGCCAAGGCTGAATGATAGACTTCGTTGCCATGGCTGGAGTGATTGCGTGTCCTTTGCCCAAGCCGATAGCGCAAACCACGTATCTGCAGAGATTTTCGAGACTTCGTTGATCAATTCGGATTCTTCCACGGTCGTCTGCTCTTCAAGTACATGCTTGGTGTTGCGTGCTTCGGCCTTGTCTCGACTTATCAATTCCGCTTCGAGGGCGGTTGGAATCTTGATTTTGGTGTCACGAAACTTCTCCCAGCAGGCCTCTTTTTTGCACCACTCCGTGACGTTCTGACCACCAGGAGAATTGGTGATGTGTTCATGGGCATGAACGCATAGGTCATCGATGAACCTGGAAAGTTCAGGTGAGAGGCCTTGCAAGCTCCAGATCGCGTCGAGGTTGATCCGTTTCGCGGTGCTGTGTGACAGCCATGCAAGTGTATAGGTCACGATGTTCGCTCGATAGCCACCAAATTTTCGCCGAGAGACGATCCGCTCGGTTTCTCTGAACATGATGGCACGTCCGACCGCGCGTTTGAAAAACGCCTCGTCCGGCAAAAACTGTCCACGCCGGTCAAGGACATCCATGAAGTCCAAGTAGCATTTTTGGGCGCCACGACTGACGATACTGGGCAACTGCGACCAAGTGTGTTCGAACTTGGCAAGGTCCGTCTTCGAGATCATTTGCCTTCGCGGATGAATCGCCTCGAACGCCTTGCGCTGCACAGGAGTCTTGTTCTGCGCCAGCGCATCGTGATATTGGCCTCGCGCTCGCTCGTAGAACCAACGCGATTGGCGTTGCATGCCGGGTGCCGGTGGGGCCCAGATCGATCTGGAGAGCTCTTCCATCTTGCGGTGAAATGCATGATTGGACGAAAAGTCCGCCATGTTCACCTTGTTCTGATTGTTGGCAGACTGAGAAATGCGCGGTGCGATTTCCTCGACATTGCCGCCTGTCAGGATTTCCGTGATCTTGACCGGTACCTGAAGGCGACTTGCATCGGCAGAGTCCTTGCGAGAAGCACGAAATATCGATCCTGTTGTCTGTCCGCCATTGACGATCTGGAAGTCTTCAGCGGAAATCAAATCCACCGTCCCGGCGCCATGATCCTTGATAACAAGTCCAGATGCTGTTACCGACAATCCATTGTTGAATGCCAGGAACATCTGAGGTTCATCCAAGATGGTCTTGCGAATACTCTGGTTAACCTTTCCCCGCAGTTGCAGAAAGCTCCGCACATTGCGTTCAAGCAGCTTTGGCCCAAAGCGCTTGTACATTTCGACGAGTACATCGCCCGGAATAACGGCCAAAAGGCAGCGGTAGCCCGCATTGTCGGGTTCGGACATTATACAACGAAGGGGGGTCCCGCCCATTTCAGCGAAGTTGACTTGTATTGCTTCGTGGCCCAAGCCCGAAGAAACGGCGCGATGGATGCGCCGCAAGTCCCAAAGATGGCTGGATATCTCGATCCCATGGAGCGTGTCGTTTTCAATTTTTTCGATGCGAGCCAAACCATCAGTGATCACAAAAAGGCGGACGTGGCTTATTTCCTTTCCGGCCTGCCAGATTGATCGGGCCATGTCATAACCGTCCAAGGCTTCTTCACGCCTTTCGTGTATGCCTCCGATGGCCTTGTCCAAGAATGTGAGCAGACGCCTAAACCCAGTGTCGATCTCCGCTTTCGAGGTTGTGCTCGCTTCGCCATCGAGTTGCGGTATGGTCAGGAACAGGTCCAGTCGATCATTGTCCTCAGACAGATAATACCCGCTGCATCGCATACCGCGCGCTTCGAATGGACAAGCAATACCGTCGTCAATTTCGCCAGCATCAGACAGATATCCTATCATGATGTCGGTGAATGCCTCAGCACGAAGGGCACCATCCTCCACTGCGTCGGCGCGCGCGATGACATCCTGCTGGATGTTACGACCAAAAGCCTTTAGCTCCTCAACTTCAGACATCGGTGACCTTTACGATTTGGACTGCTTCCTCTCGGGCGATCTCAAATTCAGATAGATCATCAGCGATGATCGTATAGCGGATGTCTCCCACACCAGATGGAAGGTTTGCCTCCGTCAATCGGGGGAAATTGCCATGAACATGAAAGTATTGCTGACCAGTTATGCGATACTTGCTTCCGGCATAGAGCGGTGCGTGCAAGTCGAGGTAGCCAACATGCATCAACCGGTTGTTAAATTCCCGAGCCGCTGCGGAATCGGATCGTAGCTGCGAACGCAGGCGGGCGACGAGCGAAGGAAGCGCAACCCCACTGGCATTGCTTTCTTCAAGACGTACATGGGCAAGCAGCAATGCACGATGGGCGCGTTCATCGAGCTGTCTTTCATTGGCTACAGAAATCCGGGCGTGTCGTTTCGCCAATGTGGTTTTTACTTCGATTGCTGCATCTGCAATGGTGAAATCCTGATGTGCGGCGCGCGGTCCCGCCCAAGACGTAACTGCCACATATGCTTCCATCTCGGTGAGGCAGAGACCTTCCAGAACGACCAGTTCACCGAATAGGCCACGTTGCGCTTCTTCTGATAGGCCCTCGGCTGGGACGCGTGCGAACAGTCCTTGCCACATTGAAAGTCGGTCAATGCAGCGGCGGAGACCGGCGGCGGCGTTCTCTTCTGCTCCTACGGCACTTACAAGATCTGCGGAGAGAACAGCAAAAATGTCTCTGAGGCGTTCATCCTCCAACATGACTCGCAGAACCGTTCGAGGGCTTTGCATATTGAGCACTTCGTGCACGACCTTGACGCCGCGACAGGTCGGTATGCGGTTTGGCGAAGCGCTCTGTTCTCCATCTCCCTCTATGAGAAGTCCGAGGCGTCCAGTGGGCCAGAAAATGCAGGCGAAGAGATCAACCGACGCCTTTGTGTCAAGCCTGCGCCGATCCATTCCGGAAATGCCTTGCCCTTCTGCCAAGCTGCGCCAGAGTTCGATCAGATCGTCTGGATTCATGAGAACAGCTCCTCGAGCTGCTTTACGCTGTTTTCGGCATAGTCGATCAAAGGTGCGTCGTCGTCGAATGGAAAGCTGACAGCGAAACCCATGATTGGCACGCCGCCTTCAAGGCTAGCATCGATCGGATAAATCAAGAGCAATCCGCGATCTGGGTCTCTTTGTCTGCGTATGAAGGGTCCACTCGCCGACCTCGGCTGATCACGCTTGGGCGGCGATTTTCGTTTCCATGCGGCAATCGTCTCTTTCAATGCTCTATCTAACTGGTCTTGATCAAAGTCGATCGTTTCGTCGCGGGGGCTTACCAGCCGACCGATGGTGACCTTATCAGGATCGCCTGGCATGTGGTTCTCGCGTTCAGTTAGAGTGACGTCATACGGACCAATTTGGGCTTGGACCTTTGAGCGCCCGCTCGCAACAAGCGTTACCGTCCATTCCTGCAGCCGACCTGCGGCAACACGATTGGCGATGTAGTCGGAGATTGCCTTGGAATTGGCTTTCCAAGAGTCGCGCGATGTCTCAAGAGTTCCCATCAATTCAGCCACCTTGTGGCCGTCTACGTCCTCCCATAGATACCGGCCACCGTTTACTTGAGTGCGCGGCAATTCGGTCAGAAACTGAGCAAAAGTGTCTAGGTTCTGCTTGGCACTTGAAATGTCGAACGAAACGGTTTCGGAGATCGTTCCGGAAAAACCAGCTCGAACGGCAGCACCCGACCGCATTTTGTTGGCAGCGGTGATCAGCATGCCGTCGGGATGCGTTCGTACCCGATTTCCGAACTGGAGTGGATTCTCGCCATTGGCGAACATCAGGTCAAATTCTTCTCGAAGCTCCGCTGTGGCTGTTGCGATATGACGGTACCAGTCAACAAGATCCGGCGATGTATAGAGGCGGCAGAGGTCCGCATAGCGTGGTCGATAGCCGAACCAACGCCCCATTTGCATCAGAGTGTCGTACATTCGAGATGTGCGCACAAAGTAACTGACGCTCAGTCCCTCGAGGGTCAAGCCACGGGACAGCTTGTCGCCCCCAACCGCAATGACAGAGAGACCCATTGGGTGGTCAGCATAATCGAGAGCATCTTTTGCGGAGCCATTTATCCTCCGCACATTTATGCGCTTGGTTGCGTCAAACAACTGTCGCTGTATCTGTTCCCAACTAACTTCAGGCAAATCATGGTCTGGCAGCAGTTCTCGGATCTTTGGTGCGTTTGCAACAAAGTCGCGTTCCCAGAGCTGTTTCAGAGTATCTTCTGCGTCTCCACCAGTTCCTGGAAATTCAAGCTGACGCCGGATATCGGCCAAGTCGTCTTCAATAAGTCTTGCGACCTGATCCTGCACGAGTGTGAATCGTGTGACATGGACCAGCATGGAATTGTCTGCGTCAACTTCACCACGAGCGCGCCGCGCAGCGCATGCAAGAATGAAAGCCAACAGAGCCTCATTCAGCGAGGCAGGCAATGCTGAGACAGGGAGGTCCTTCTTGTGCCTTAGTGGAAAATGGGGGGTCGAATCCCAGACGCGCCTAATGATCGGCAAACCGGGCGTCTCTCCGTCAGTTCCCGGACGATTCAAGCCAAACACCTTTTCAGGACCAATATAGTTGGATGGTGCCGGAATGTTGATGATGAAGCTTCGTGGGAAGAGGTCTTCACCAAACACTCTGGACCGTGCTTGGTGATGCATGAAGACATTTGCGAAAGGCGTCGCCGTATATCCGACGTAAGCACTCTTCTCGAAGGCTGTCAGGAGGTTGCGAATGAGGCCGTTTGTTTTTGTTGGATCAGCGTCCTCGTCAATGTTGCCATCATCGTCTCGATACTCGTTCGTGTTTGCCGATGCGTTGTCGGCTTCATCGTCAATTACGAGCAGAGGCACATCTCGGATTGTCTTTCCGCCCGGCACATTGATGTCATCGACGCCCCGAACTGACAGTACCCATGCAAGAAGGTTCTTCAGAATAGTTACGCGCTTTTTGACAACCAGAATGACCGGGTCGCGCCCGCCCGGAATTATCCGCGTACCCTGTGCCGTCGCCTGCTTGAAATCACCGCCATCGGTGCTGCTGGTCAATGAGTGCGCCACGAGAAATGGGGCGCTGGGCATCTTTCCTGCACCGATCCTCTGGTTTTCCTGTTCCGCGAGAAGATTGAGGCGCGTGTCGAAGCCGAGAAAACCTTCATCAAGCCTGAGCTGGGTTTGGCTCCGCAAACTGTTGTGAATGCCGGCCAAGACGATGACCAACGGAAACCCGGCATCGACAGCCTTGCAAATCAAGCCAGTATAGTTGGATGTCTTCCCAGATTGTACATCACCGACCACCAATCCACGGCGATCCCATTCGCCTGCGGTTTCTGGATCGCGCAATCGGTCCAGAATGTCGTCAGTGAGGCCATCCAGTTGATCGAGCACTTCTCGAGGGAAGCGTTTCTTCTTGTCGAGGTAGTGTCGGTAGCGTTTCCAGAATTCGAATGGTCGGCTTTCTTGCGATGCGGTGATCCAGGCGCTGAAGTCATTGTCGTCGATTACGGAATAACCGCTCACATGAGTATTGTTCTTGGCCTCCAGCTCCTTGAGCAATCTGTTTTCGTCGACACTGGCGAACTGCGTCATGGACAGCACCGCGGCGACGGTTCGCTCCAGGGCGTCTTGGGTGACGCGTTGCTCCATCAAGAGTAGCGAGTCTGCAACTCCGTAGGCACTCGTAAACAAGGCCTCACTTGATCCTGCCGTCATTCTGCACCCTTCTTACTGTGATCTTTCGCTGCAATGGTGATTGCAATCTCGTCAAGAAAACCAGCGATCAGCTCGGGATACTGATTAAATGGTTCCATGCCCATGATTGCTCGAGCGGCGGACGCTGGTTCATTTCCTTCTTGTCGGAGCGCTGAGTAAACGGCTTCCATCGCCTTGCGCAGTTCCAATAAGGCGCCTTCGAATGGCTGGCCGAAGCCGTCAGGAGACTCGGCATTGTTGATGACAATCAGTGGAGCTGGGACGGTCTGCTCAATCAGATTAAGCAGTGCACGAGAAGCGGGAGGATCGTCGGAATCCTTGAGCACCTTGCGAACAAGAGGGTGATCTCGATTGATCTTGTAGAATGTCTTTCCGTGCTTTGTGAGGTGAGTCCACAGGAATGCTTGTTTTTCGCCATGCTGCCGCTGGAGAATTTTGCCACGATGTCGATATATTTGTGAGGCGCGACTGCGCGCCGCTCGGGCGATGCGCTGGAGATCCTTGCGCAGCTTTGCCGGCGGGCGGGCGCGGGATTTCTTGACATCGATCTGCCATGAGAGGTCCTCCGAGTTTGGCAAATCAATCCTGATGCGTGCCAGCTTGAAATGCTCTTCTTTCTGCATGCCCAGACCAAGCCAGTCGCCGGCGACAAGCAATCGACGATTTCGGTAGATGTAGAAGCCCTGATGGGCGTTCCAGCCCTTTGGCCCGGCGCCGAGTGCGTGCCGTTCCGCGGAAATCTTGCTGTGATGGGGAAGAATGAATGCTTTCACCTCTATGCGGGCCCCGTCCGCGGACAGCGTTTCGGTTGGCTGGGGATCAACAGCCTCTGTGTCCTCCATAAAGGGGTCCCAAGGTTCGACCTTCCGACCGTTTAGATGAATGGCGATCGCGTTCCTTCCGGTCAGAAAGCGATGAAAGACCATTGCAAGATGCTGCTTTACGGAGTCTGCACGCTCGCGAAAGTGTTTCTGCGCAATGTCGTCGTCAGTGGAAGCGGAACCAACAAGTTGATCGAGCCGATCCCAGAAAAGCACAGTTCCAGATTCCTGCTCTTCCAGCAGTGAAGTATCAGCCTTGCTGATCAGTCCGGCACCCTTGAGAAGCCGCCATTCGCCTGTCTCTGTTGACGCAATGTAGTCCAAATCCCATCGTCTGACTGCAGGGGCAGAATCTGCCGATCGACTGAGCACCGTGAGACAGCGGCAATGGGAGATCGACGCCGTTTTCATTCCAAGCCCAAAGCGTCCCAAGTCATTGACAGATCGCTGTGCAAGCGGGTTTAGGCTGCCCGGCCGCATGGCCTGAACCAGAGCATTTTCGGACATGCCTTCCCCATCGTCGCGAATGGTGATCCGGGACTCCCGCCCTGCCCAGATCAGATCGATCCAGACGTTGCGAGCTTTCGCAGTAATGCTGTTATCCACGATGTCGGCAAGCGCAGTGGGAAGGTCATAGCCAAAGGCGCGCAGCGCCTCGAACAGTTCTGCCGCTCCGGGATTGGCGATATCGTAGTCAGCCGACATTGGTCAGCTCCTCTGCCTTGTATGCTTCTTCCGACTTTTTTGCGTTGCCCACCAAGATCGAATGCAGGGCCTCTCCGATCCACTTTGCGAGCAGTGGTGGAACGGCGTTGCCAACCTGCACATACTGTTGGGTGCGATTGCCTTTGAAGAGATAGTTGTCTGGAAAAGTTTGTAATCGAGCTGCCTCACGAACGGACAGGCTACGACACTGCAGAGGGTCAGGATGAATGAAATAGTGCCCATCCTTCGAAATGTGAGACGTTATGGTGGTTGAAGCGGCATTCCACAATTGGACGCGAAAACGGTCTGAGAACTTTCCTGTAGACCAGTTTTTGTGGTTTGGGGCCAGCTCGTCAGGGTAATTCGATGCCTTCGGAGAGCGGCCTGTCACCTCTCCAAACACGGCTGCAAAGAAGTATCGGGCCAAGTCCTCAGCCATGTGCCCACGAGTCTGATTATTCGCCAATCTGGTGAGCTTCTCGTCAACAAGCCAATCTGTGAGCTCCTTGGAGCACAGGTTGGAAATGCCTACGTCATCACACTCTCTCGGTGGTATTTCGTTCATTTTCTGGAATTTTGTCAGATAGTGCTTTGCCGTGGACTTGAATTGGAGTCGTTCCGCCTTGGGCAACCCTGGGTCAAGTTGTGATACCTTCTTCATTGCCGACAAAACGACCGCTCGCCACTCGGCAGGGCCATCTGTCGAGCGACTGAGTCCGCTGCGTAATACCGGCATGCCACCGATTGCATCTTTGACAGTCGCTTCTGATTTTCTTTTGTCGATGAGATCAGCAACGGCTCGATCCGAAACACTGCGGGCCAGATCTTGGCGAACGCCGATGATGATTACACGGTGCCTGGCTTGAGGAATGCCAAAGTCTTCTGCTCGTATCACAAAATCGCGCGAACGCGGTTCTGTGGTTTCGCTTTCAGATCCGGGACGAGGCGACGGGCAGAGGGCAAACAGCCGATACTTCCCTGCATGGCGCTGATCGCCCCTGAGGTCTTCAAGAACCTGATCAAAAATTAGACGCTCACCATCGATGGTCGAGGAGAGCATACCCTTCACATTTTCCATGACGAATGCCGATGGTTGCAGCCGGTCAAGTATGCGGATGTACTCTTTGTATAGAAAGTGTCGGTCATCTTCCTCGGCGACGTAACCTTTCTTGCCGTGGTTTCTGGCTCGGCCAACCAGCGAATAAGCTTGGCACGGTGGGCCACCGATCAGGATCAACTTGTCGTTGCTGGAAGTTCGAATCTGGTCCAGCCGGGCATCTAGCAGGGCGGTCGCATCCTCACTGCCAAGCTCATGTTGCCAAGCTTCGCTTTGCGCGCGCTCCCACTCTTCGGGAAACTGCTTGCTCCAGTCTGGTTCTGGGGCGTTGGCGTTTATGAAATTGTAATAGGCTTCAGGAATGGCGCCGTTGAACTGCCTAAGAAAACTGCGGAGAAGAAGAGTTGAATGAGCGGCCGCTTCCTTCTCTATGGAAAGTTCAATTGAAAATGCATTATCTCCGTTTTTGCCTCGGACATTGGAGAACCCCTCGGCGAGGCCACCTGGTCCAGCAAAAATGTCGACGACTGAGTAAGTTGGCAATATGTACGTCCCTGCAGGAGTTAACGATTTCTAGCTGATTTCAATCACCCTAGAGGAGAAATACTTCAAGCGGTATGGCCGATATTGTAAATACTTCAACACGTTCTCGCATCATGTCTTCGATCCGAAGCGCCGACACCCAGCCTGAGATGGCACTCCGAAGGTTGCTTCATGCTGCTGGCTTGCGCTACGGGTTGCATCGCAAGAACTTGCCCGGAAAGCCGGACATAGTGCTGACCCGCTGGAAGGCAGTCGTGTTGGTTCATGGATGTTTTTGGCATCGTCACTCAGGTTGCCACTGGTGTACCACGCCTGCGACCAACAGCGAGTTTTGGAATGCAAAATTTGCAAAAAATGTGCAACGCGATCAACAGTGCGTTCATGAGCTTTTGGGGCTTGGGTGGCGGGTAGCGACGGTATGGGAGTGCGCGTTGAGAGGGGAAGACGCGCCACGATCAGCGGACTTGATCCAAGATTGGCTGCGGTCAGACCATCAGCAATTTGAGACTGGCATAATCCGCCCCCAGTGTAGCTTTTCGGCGTGATTTCGTGGTGAGTCGAGGAACTGCCTGCCGTCTAGATTTTAAGACAGTATTTCAATGCAGTACCAAGGACGGCTCCTGACGATAATCGTGCAACTCTATGCCGCCGCTTGAAACACCAACTTGAGATAAGAGCGAGCCGCCAGTGATCTGCTCAAAGCACTTGCGGTATGACGTTGACAGAGACACGGAGCCAGAAGACCATGACAGAACTTGTCACCCAAGGTGTTAAAATTGGTTCTGGTTCTTCAATGGGGCGTCCATCATGACGTTTTCGAAAGCAGCTGATCTTTTGCGTGTAGCTGATATGGCGACATCAAGCTTCGATGGCATTCTTTTGCAGGACGTGACCCGCGAATTTGACTGCGATCACCGCACAGCGCAGCGGATGATGCGGGCGTTTGAGGCTGTTTTTCCGCAAGTGGATATTTCGGAAGATGATGATCGACGTCGGCGCTGGCACATGCCCCGTAGCGACCCGCGATGGCTTCAGGCGCAAGGGGTCCGCGATGGTGAGCTGGCCGCACTGGATATGGCGGAAAAACGTGCGCTTCGTGATGGGGCATCCGATGATGCCCGATACCTCAGGGCACTTCGTGACAGGTTATTGTCTGCCATGCCTTCCAGTCTCGCACGCAGAACCGAGGCGGATGCCGAAGCTCTTTTGGAAGCCCAGGGATTTGTATATCGGCCGGGACCACGCGTGGTCACCAATACGCAGTTGCTGGGTACGCTGACAGAAGCGCTTAGAGCGCCTTGGGAACTGACGATCTCATATCGAGGTGCCGAGGAGGTCCGGCCCCGCGCGAGGAGGTTGCATCCATACGGTGTTCTGCTTGGGACCCGACAATACCTCGTTGCAAGACCTGTCGACGGGGATGCGGTGATGCGGCGTTTTCGGTTGGACCGGATTGAGCATGCGGAGATCACAAGTCGAAGTTTTGCACGGGATCCCGAATTCAATCTAGATGCCTTTGCTGCGCAAGCCTTTGGGTCTTACCATTCAGAGGGGGAATTCGGTTTAGTCGCGTGGCGCTTTGCACCCACTGCGGCACCGACGGCGCGTCTTTTTGTTTTCCACCCCAATCAAGAAATGACCGAGGAGGCCGATGGGTCTCTAACTGTGCGTTTTTCAGCCTCGGGACATTTGGAAATGGCCTGGCATCTTTATCAATGGGGTGATCAGGTCGAGGTCCTATTGCCGCTTGCTTTGCGTGATTTGATTTCCGCACATCAGCGGGATGATTTCCCGTCATTGCCATGACAGAATTTGTCACCCTTAATGCCTAACTTTGATTAATGATATTTTTGCTGATTCTTGAGAGTGCCCATGCGTATTGATCCTTTGATAACCGCCAGCCCAGTGTCAGGAGCCACACGTTTGGTGACTGACGAATTGCTGCGTGAGGTTTACCTGGCGCCTCAGGCGGCAGAATGGAGCCTTGCCGAAGTTTTGGAGGGCCGGGAAGCGCCTTGGGCCGAGAGCTTTAAAGCGGCGCGCACGGAGACAGTGCAGGCGGTTGAAGCTGGCCTCATTTCCGTCGCACGCGCAACCAAAGCTCTTGTTCCGGATGAGATTGACGTCTCGGGCCTGCCAGATGGCCGCGCCAAAACACATCTGATGGCTCTGACACAGCTCTGGCGCGACATAGGGCGACTGCCGGAGCCGCTCGCGACATGGTCACATGTTGTTTCCAGCGCGGGCTCCGATGCTCTGGAGTCACTCCCTGTGCTAAATACTTCACCGTGTTCATTTGCCGATGCGGCAGAGGTCTCGCTGGCTGCGACACTTGAGCGACATCATGGGTCGGCACCCGAGGCATCCCATGCCCAGTGGCGTGCGCGGCAAATACCAGCAGAGCCAACCGCAGCGGGCGCATTGGGCCAAATCCAAAACGCCTTGGGCACTTCGGCGCATAAAATCCCGCAGGACAACACAATCTCCTGCTTTGGGCTGCGCGACCCGCGTGAAGAAGCGCAATTCGCCGCCGCGCGCGCGCAGCGGATGCTGGATGATCACGTCGTCAATCATCCCCAAGATATCGGTCTCTTGGTTCCCGATAATGCGATGTACATTGCGGCACTACAGGACGCTTGCGATGAAATTGGGCTTCCCCTTTCAGGCGGTCCTCAAGTTCAAGCGGCACGGGATGTCGCAGGCGAGTTGCTGTCGCTTCTGTTGATGCTGTTATCTGCGCCAGCCCCGCGCACAGCAATGGCATCCCTTTTTATATCACCTTTGATGATATGGCCGCGTCATGCTGGCCAACGCATGGCGCGTGAGATCATGGACTATGGCTGGTCTCGAACAGCCTCAGCGCTTGACGGGTCTGCCCGAATAATTCTGGATGCATTGCGACCGTGCCAAACGCCAGAGCAGCTTTTTGCGCGGCTGGGTGTGATTGCCAATGCTTTGCCAAAGGCGGAATTGCACCAACGCATTGCACCTTTGCGGGCGGTGACAAAAGACGGTCTGGATTGGCCGCTACTACACAAACTGGCCGCACCACAAGTGATACCAGCCTCGGGGCATGATCGCTTTGTGGAAGGGCTCTCACTTTTCACCGAAACCAGCCTTCCTTGGCGGCCTGTGCGTCAACTCATTGCCTTGGGGCTAACCGGACGTTATTGGCCACGCCTTCCAGGGTCTGATCCATTTTTTACCGAGGCTGAAGTTGCCTTGATACGCGACAAGACAGGTCTGGAGTCCAAAGGTCGCCGTGAGAAACTGGCACGGGGCATGGAGCTCTTTCGCCGCCAGCTTTGTGCCGCAACAGAGGGGCTGACCCTCTTGGCGCCGGCGATGGATATGCGAGGTGAGCGTTTGTCGCCCTCAACCGGCCTGGCCTTGATTTCACATGTGCTTGGTGCGGAAAAGCCAGCAGATCTGGTGCAAAACCTCCGCTCGATGCCGCGTGAGAAATGGCCAGTTTCACACCATTTGCCCGACGTCTTGCCAAACGGCGGCACCCCGGTTCTGCCCGAAGATGGGATACTCCATCTCAACCGTGGTCTTGGGACGCCAGACAAACCCGGTCTCGACTTGCTGCGATTGCGCCATGATGACAATGGGAAGGTGGCACCCCAATCACCGTCTCGCCTGGAAACCTTGCTTGTCAGTCCGCTGGCATGGCTCCTTGAAGAACTTGACGCAAGGGATCGCACTTGGGCGCCTGAAGCATTGGATGTGATGACTCTTGGCACGCTCATACATCAGGTTCTTGAGGATGCCTTTCCCGAAAATACGCCTGTTCAGTCAACTGATGTTCTCCAGGGCAAGATCCCAGATATTCTGGAAGCAGCAATTGCCCGCCATGCGCGTTGGCTCTCGGGACCATCTTGGGCGACCGAACGCCAAACTCTTTTGCGCGAGGCGCGGGATGTCGTTCAATCATGGTCCGGGTTTCTGGCGGCAGCTGGCGCGGAGATTTTGCACAACGAGATCGCACTCAGCGGCGATCATGGCGGATTGATATTGCGTGGGAAGGCTGATTGCCTTTTGCGACTGCCCGACGGACGTATTTTGGTGGTGGACCACAAAAGATCGAGCGCGCCCAATCGGCGTGATCGAATGTCAAAGGGATGGGACCTTCAAGTCGCGCTCTATAGGGCCATGTTGGAGCGCCCAAGTGAGGATACGGCTCTCACGCGTTTGATAGAGGGTGGCGCGCAGATCGTGACCGCTTATCACACGACACGTGATGCGTCTGTGCTGGCAGACGCCACTGGCGGTGGTCTGCCACGTGTTGAGGCTGCACAGCGTGATGTCTCGGCAGAGGCAATGGCACATCTCGCGGGTACTGTCATGGAGGTCGGAGCCGGGACAGTGCGTCTGAACTGGGTTGGAGATGTTAAACGGTTTGAGAAAGAACGCGGGATCAAAGCTTATGCCTTGGAAGAAAACCCCTTGGTTGCTGCCTTTACTCTGCCTGAGGAGGGCACCGCATGACCCATTTGTCTCTCGTTCCCGCTGGCGCAGGTGCTGGTAAGACCCATCATATCAAAGAGACTCTGGCAGATTGGGTTGCAAGTGATGAAATTGCTGCGAGCAGGATTCTCGCCGTTACCTTCACCGAGGCAGCCGCTTCAGAAATGCGGGATCGTGTTCGCGGGGAATTGATGGTGCGCGGTCGAATCCAAGACGCGTTAGAAATTGACCGTGCTTATATGGGCACCATTCACGCCTTGGGTCAGCGCCTTCTGACTGAACATGCCTTTGCGGCAGGACGGTCTCCTGAAAGCCGCCTTTTGAGTGAGCCTGAGCGCAACTTGCTGATCCGGTTGGAGATGTCGCGTTGCGAGGCTTTGAAGCCGCTGATGGCGGATTTGGGGCGTTTTGGGTATGCTTGGGACCCGCAGACGGGTTTGAGCGCGGAGGATAAATTCCGCGCCAAGTTGCTGCAAACTGTCGATCTTATTCGCAGTTTGGGCGATCGTGGCGCGGCAAAGGGCATTCTGAACACGGCACTTTCGGCCCTGACAGAGGGCTATGGCGCTTGTGAGGCTGATGGCGGGCCAATGACGAAAGACCTCCACCTCGCCGTCCTAGCGCTTCTGGATGCTTTTCCCGACAATCTTGCACCTTTTTTTGCCACTACAAAGACTGTCGCTGATACGTTCTCAAAAAATTACAAGGAGTTGCGCCGGGCAGCAGAGGATGGGGCGTTGGAGCGTGATTGGGCGTTGTGGCAAAAACTGCGTCAGCTCCGGCTTTCTAATTCTCGTTCCAAGCCCCCCGACGGGTATGACGCGCTGGCTGAAGCCGTCATCAGCGCGGCTGACGCATTGCCGCGCCATCCGGGCCCACTGGCAGATGCTTGCGCGCATCTTACCGCACTCGTGACCGGGGCACAGGAGGTGCTTGAAGCTTATCAGAGAGCAAAGCGTGAAGCGGGCCTTATCGACTACGCCGATATGATTGTGGAGGCAGAAGCTCTGCTCAGAACACGGCCAGAAATTTTGCAGGCGGTCATGGGTGAGATCGATTGCGTTGTCATCGATGAGTTTCAGGACACCAATCCGGTGCAGTTCGCCTTGCTTTGGCGACTTGCGCGTAGCGCCAAACGCGCGCTGATTGTTGGCGATACCAAGCAGTCCATCATGGGGTTTCAGGGAGCTGATGCGCGCCTCTCTGCAGCGTTGCAATCGGCGAACCCGGATGTGATCGCGCCGTTGGATCGCAATTGGCGCTCTGATCCGCGAATTATGGATGTGGTCAACACGCTTGGTCCTGTTCTGTTTCCGGGCGGTTACGATCCATTGACCCCGCAGCGCGTTGTCACCGGTGAGACGGCCCTTGAAGTTATCAAGCTGCCAAGCAGTGCGTTCACGAAAGGGCCCGAATGCATTGCCAACCGCATCGCTGACATTCTGTCGGAGGGCACACAGGTATTTGACAAAGTATCTGAAAACCTGCGCGCGGCCCAACCCAATGACATTGCGGTGCTGTGCTATACACACGGTCACGCGAGCCAGGTCGCGGCTGCATTGGAAGCACATGGCCTGCCCGTGCGCATCCAGCAAGATGGATGGCTCGGAGCAGCGGCGATTCGTGCTGCCCGTGCTGCACTGGCCTATGCCGCCGACCCAAGTGATTGCCATGCCGCCCTCACTTGGCTCACGCTCGGCCCACCGCAAGTGGCGTTGGAGGAAGCTCTTAGAAATGCTGCCGACGGTGTGCTGGACACGCATATAGCCTTTGAGACATTGCGGCTCTTGAATCTGGAAATTGAGGCGCTCCCGATCGCAGATGCCATGGCTGCAGTGATACGGGCGACTGGTTTGCGGGACTGGGCTGCTGGGTTGCAGTCACCCGCCCAAGCTTTGGCAGATATTGCTCGGCTTGAGGCAGAGGCCCAGGACTTCGACCGGATGGTGCCCGGCCTGCGCGCTGCCGCTGGCTATCATGGCAACAGTCTGCAGGTCTTTCTGGGATGGATTGTGGGTCAGACGGAAAAAGACTGGGATCGTCACCCCAATCCCGATGCCTGGTCAGGCACGGGTATCGAGGTATGCACGTGGCATGCTGCCAAAGGGCGCGAATGGCCTATCACTGTTGTCGCGGGACTGGATCAGAAGATTGCTGAACGCGCCGGTACGTTGCGCGCTGAGTTCGAGCGTTTTGACGATTTGGATCATGTGCTGGATCATGCAGGCCTTAGCTATTTTCCTGATTTTGACGCACCAGAAAGCCAACAGGTGTTTTCCGATGCACAACATCCTCAGGACGGACAGGAATCCGCCCGAAAACTCTATGTGGCACTGACCCGCGCGCGCGACAGGCTCATTCTTGCACTGCCAAAAGAGCGGACGACCTCACGCGAGCGGCCGGAACGGATGGTGGACGTGCTTCGCGACAAGGGTGGTTTAGTGACACATGAGACTGGGCTCACCCTTAGTGGGCGCGCTTTTCCTGCACGCATTAGTGACGGGATCGCAGCGGAAGCTGACAGGACGGAGGTATCGGACGAAATGGTGCATGCGGGCTTTGGAGCCCGTCGCGCAAGCGATGCTGCTCCAAAAACGGTTTGGCGGCGCAGCCCATCGACTTTGGAAGCAGCACAAGACTTCACCAGCAGCCCTTTGACAACAATCGATCTTGGCGCGCCGGTGACGGACACACGGATGGTGGCTGCAACGATGCGGGGTACAGCCTGGCATCTGGCATTGCGCGTCTTGATACAGCACCCTCACAGAGTCGAACACTTGCGCGCCGCGACGGGTCTTTCCGAGGCAACGCTCAAGGAGATCGGGGCACAGGCCGCCCTCCTGACGGCATGGCTGAGCGAGCGTGGTTATGATCGACTGCATTTTGAACTTCCTCTGCAAGAGATCGTCTCAGACGGCTCCGAGACAAACGCCATTGTCGATTGCGTCGCCGAGGGTCCTTCAGGTGTGCTGATCATTGATCACAAATCCGGGGCTTGTCCTGATCCAGAGACACGTTTCGCCACGTATTTACCTCAGCTTACAGCCTATGCGGACCTAGTGCGCCAAAACTGGCCAGAAAAGCGGCTAGACGGCGTCGTGATCAATTGGATGAGCGAAGGGACACTGTCGGTTTCCCCTGTTGCGCAGGAGGAACGCGTCTGATGTCCCTTCTGGCATGGATTGATTTCGACCAAGCCGATCGTGACCGGACCCGCCGGATCATGGATTTGTTCGGCCAGGAAGACAGCCGGGACGAGTTGGGATTGGGCTCTGTGCGCGACGCGTTGGCGGACTTGATGTTTCCCAGCACGTCCACCATCCAAACGCGTCTCAGATACATGCTTTTTGTGCCATGGATATATCAGATGGCGGGCCAACAAGCCGGGACGGCCGCCGTTCGGCAGACGCTAGCACGAGGGTTGGAGTTTCGCCTGATTGAGGCTCTGATCAATGGCGGCGAAACGCAGAATGTTATCGGACGAGAAGCGCGGGAAACGCTGAAACGCCTGCCAAGTGATGTGTATTGGGCGGGTCTTTATACGATTGGCATTCGCCGCTTTCAGGGGAGCCGAAACGCCTGCTTCGAAGCCTCGCCGGGAGAGGCCCGCTTACTCTGGGCCGCTGGCCTGCCCTCTGCTCCGGAAGGCTTTTTGGAGGATTTGGACAGTTCGGTTGCTTTCGCACTGACGCGTGATGAGGCGGGGTTCATTCGGGATCGCTTGACGCATCAGGCTCCCAACAGCCTGTTGACGCTTTTGGCGCGAGAAAAGACCGCACCTGACTGTGATATGATCTGGAAGCACCCGCGACGATCAGATTGGCCAAGAGATATCACGATAATTGTGAAACATGCGCATCGGTTCTCAGATCTGATGCATGGCGCGTCTTTGCTTTATAACCTCATGCTTTGCGAGAGGGCTGCGACGATGCAGGGCAGTGAAGGCTCCACATGGCACGATCGCGGTGAGACCTATGCAACACGCCTCGATGAATGGGCCCAGTCCCTGCAAATCGACCAGCTGTTGGATTGGGACCTTTTCGGGCTTTGGGATTTGTCGCGGACCACCATTCACAAAGTGAAACCGCAGACCTGCCGCTTCATTGAAGCCTGGCGCGACATCGTGGTGCGCACAAAGGGCCTCGTTGCAAATGATACCGAGGCGCGCGCTTTGATCAAAGATCGGGAGATGAGACTAAAGGGCGGAAAGTCACGTTTTCGAAATGAAGGTGCGCTGATGCGCTGGAGTGGCGCATCTGGGACAGCACCACTGAACTATAGATGGCAGCCTGTTGTTTCCAATCACATCAAGGACCTTGTAGATGCCGGATAGCGCCGCGCTCGATCCGCAAAATCGTGCGCTTTATGGGGAAATTCTGCGCGCACCTGCGGGCTTTGAGTTGGATGCAGCTCTGGCCACGACTTACACGCTTGATTTTGAAACAGCACTTGTGATTCCGGCGACCCTTGCTTTTCACGCAGCTGAAAATCGTCAGGAGACACTCGACACGCCGCTTGCCCTTCTGGAAGGGTTGGAGCGATTGTCATCGCGCATCGCCATCTTTTGCGAGGCGGGTCGGATCAAAGCCGTGCCAAAGGGTGCCAACCGCCTGACAGCGCTTTTGGAAGAGACTGTGACAGAAGTGATTGCGCCACGTGGCGGTGCGTTTCATCCCAAGCTCTGGCTTTTGCGTTTCAAACCGCTTAGCGGAAAAGGTCCGTCGCGCCTGAGGCTGGCACTCTTGTCTCGCAACCTGACGACAGATGCGTCCTGGGATCTGTCATTGTCCTTGGATGGGGCGACGGAGCCATCATCAAATGCGGACAATGCGCCGCTGGTTTCCTTGATCCGCACTTTGCCAAGCCTGTCTTCCGGCCGTCCAACGCCTGACCGTGTAACGCGCATGGTGACCTCGCTTGCTGATGATCTGGCACAAGCCCGTTGGATCCTGCCAGAGCATGTGCGTGCCATCCGATTTGCCGTCAACGGGCTCACTGACCGTGTTTGGCGACCTAAGATCGGCAAGAGCCTCGGGATCATCTCTCCATTTGTCACCGACAGTGCTCTCGCGACACTGGCGGGTAGCGTTAGACCTGAAAAAGCGTTTCTGCTTGGGCGCAGCGATGAATTGGCTTTGTTGAAGCCAGAAACGCTTGCACATTTCGCCTCTGTCCGCGTTCTTGATGAACTAGCCGAAACCGAAGATGGCGAGGACGCAGAAGAGGGCACCAAAGGACCCGTTCCGGCGCGTGGCCTGCACGCAAAGGCTTTCATCACCGAGCGGTACTCCAGCACCGAAATCACAATGGGGTCCGGAAACGCCACGCGGGCTGCTCTGCTTAGTGGAGAAAACGTGGAGGTTTTTGCGACGCTCTCGGGATATACGCGTGATTTGGGCACAGTCGAACAACAGCTTTCGTCTGAACATCTGGGCCGTTACTTACGCGACTTCGTACCATATATTCCAGAGGATGTCTCCTCTGAGGAGGCTGCCGAGGGGCGGCTGGATGAAATCCGGCGGCAGCTGGCGCAGGCACATCTGCAGATGCGCTGTGAGACCTATGAGGGCGATTTGATTGGCCTTCAACTATCGGCGGCAAATGCAGTGCGTATTCCAGAAATTGCGGATGTTCGTATTTGGCCATTGGTCGCCGGTGATGGGTTCGGCATTAAACTTTCGGCGCTGGATGACAAGGAGCAGGTCTTGGCGCGGCTGGCCCTTAAGAATGTCACGCGGTGGGTTGGCGTGCAGCTTAAGGACAAAGAGACGGGTCTCGAGCAAGAGTTCACGCTCGGAACAGAGCTTATTGATCTGCCAGAGACCCGGACCTCGGAAATTCTGCGTGCGCTCATTGAGAACAAGGAGGCTTTCTTGCGCTATATTCGTCTTCTGCTTGGAGACGTTTCAGAGGCTGCGAAGGCTTTGTTTACGGCGGGCCAAGGGGGCAAGTTCTTTGGCGATTTTTCTGACAACAGGGACGCACCGCTTCTGGAAGACATGGTCCGCGCCTTGGCTGGAGACGGCAGGCAATTGCGCGACATTGAACGGTTGGTCACCCGTTTGAGTGATCCTGAGACTGGGAAAAGTGACGTCATCCCAGCAGATTTCTTGGCGCTGTGGGAGACATTCCGGCAAGTCGTACCGACGGAGCCAAGGGATGGCTGAACGTTTTAGCGCCGAGCGCGCTCTTCGCCCGCTGAAGCCATTTCAGCGCACCACTGTCGAGTATGTTTCGCGCAGACTTCTGAGCGATCCGGACGCTGTTCGGCATTTTCTGGTGGCTGATGAAGTGGGGCTTGGCAAAACCATGATTGCGCGTGGTGTGATTGCCCGCACCATCGAAGCGCTCCAAGACACCGTGCCGCGTATTGATATTGTCTATATTTGTTCAAACGGTGCGATTGCCAAACAAAACGTGGCCCGCTTGAACATGATGGGGGGCGAACAGTCCCGGGTCTTGCCAACCCGTCTAACTATGCTTGCGCTGGAGCTGGCACGTGCGGGCGGTATCAAAGAAAAGGGGGTTAACTTTTTCAGTCTGACGCCGGGAACATCGTTGGACCTGAAACAGGGTGGCGGGATGAAACAGGAACGTGCCTTGATCCTGCGACTGATTTGGGATCTCCTTGATGATCGTCGCGCGGTCTCCAAAATGCTGCAGGGCTATGCAGGCAAAGACGGCTGGAAATCCACGCGCCGCTGGGTCGATGCGCAACCCATTGAGCCACAGATCGCCCAAAGGTTTCAGAAGGCAATTTCCAGGCGGCCGGACCTGCTTGCTGAGCTTGAAGCCTGCGCGCAGTGTTATAAAGGGCTTCGGCACAATGATCGGGACCTAAACCGGCGGCGCGAAACAATTGTCGGTGAGCTGCGCACCATTCTTGCCCATGAAAGTGCCGAGGCGCTAGAGCCGGACCTGATTGTTCTCGACGAATTCCAGCGTTTTACCGAACTTCTGCACGGTGACAGTGAGGCTGCAGAACTTGCCCATAAGCTCTTTGACGCGGTGGACCCTGATGGGAACCAAGCAAAGGTGCTTTTGTTGTCCGCCACGCCGTACAAAATGCTATCGCTTCGCGAAGATGATGCCGACGCCGGCGATCATTACCGTGAGTTTCTGGACGTTCTCGATTTTCTCTTTGGGGAACGCGGTGAACACGTCCGCGCCGAGTTGGAAACAGAAATGCGGCGCTTTCGCAACGCTTTGCAGACCCTTCCGGAAAGTTTTGATATCGCCAAAGACATCAAATCCGGCATTGAAGGAACACTGCGCCGCGTTATTGCCCGAACCGAACGGGTGTCTGAAACCGCTGATCGTGATGCCATGATGCGGGACATCGACGTCCCGGTGACTGTGGAGCCAAGTGATCTAATCGAAGCGCGCGCTGTTGCGCGCGTTGCTGACGCGGCAGACGCACCGGGCACAGTCGAGTATTGGAAGTCGGCACCATATCTTTTGAGTTTCTTGCGTGACTACAAGCTTGGCCAGCGGCTGGAGCACCTCAAGGACGCGCCGCCAGCATCATTGGTTCAGGCCATCAAGGACGCCAAATCTGCGCAAATCGACAAGCGTGCAGTGGAGGTCTACCACGCAATCCCAGATAACAACGGTCGGATGCGGGCGCTGAAGAAAATTGCTTTTCAGAATGATATGGCAAAACGACTCTGGGTTCCGCCAAGTCTGCCTTATTTCGGGCCGCGCATTCGGGCCAGCAAATTGCTCATATTCTCGCAATGGGCGATGGTACCTGACGCGATTGCAGCGCTGCTTTCATATGAAAGCGAGCGGGCCGTGGGGATGGATCAACTCGGACACGCGTATTCCGATGCGTTCAGAAAACAATCGCAACCTCTGAACTTCAGAAAGACCAAAGGACGTCTGACAGGTTTGCGTGCCCTGCCATTGGTTATCCCTTCGCCGACGCTCGCAAAAGCAGTGGACCCTTTGACAATTTTCCGCAGCGGTGAGCCTGTACCAGATGTCACGACGATGCGCACTTTGGCAAAAGAGCAGCTGGTGTCGTACGCCAAAAAGATCGACAAGAAACTTCACCCTGCGGAGCGCGGCGGTCTCTTACAAAAACTTGCTGATCGGCTTGGAGAAGAGAGCAGTGGCGTGCGGGCCGAGACGTGGGAGTGGGCATGTGCGGCGTGTCTTGACCAAGACCATGACGGGTTTGGCAAGTGGCTCGCTCAAGGGAAAATACTGAGCGACGAAATCCGCGACGATGGTCTCGAAAACTGGTTTGAACATATAGATGCTTTGAACGAAGCGTCCCGGGCGGAGCATATTTTTGGACGGCCAGACTTCGACATCTTGCTTGATCACTTGACCGACTTAGCATTGGGCAGTCCCGCGACCTGCGCGTTGCGTTCTCTTCGTCGCATAGCGCCCAATCTATCCTACGATGACCCAGCTCTTCTGAACGCCGCAGCGCGCGTTGGGATGGCGTTTCGTGGGCTCTTCAACCAACCTGAAAGCCAAGCGCTGCTACGTGGAAACAGCGATGAAGTCTATTGGCAGTCAGTTCTGCATCATTGCGTAGATTATGATCTACAGTCCGTGATGGATGAATATGTGCACGTCCTTCTGGAAGCAGAGGGACAGACAGATGCCGGCCCATCCGATGCGGTTACTGTGATCTCCAAGGCTATCGATGAAGCACTCTCGCTCAAACCAGCTCGGATTGAAGTCAAGCGGTACCAAGCTCGTCGAGGAAGCATCCATACACCCAAACCGTTCGGAATGCGGGGCCGCTTCGCGACCCGTTTGGTTGCAAAAGGTCAGGAGGATGCTGCCGCTCAGCGAACGGATACCATTCGCACTGCCTTTAATTCACCGTTCAAACCATTCGTGCTTGCCTCCACGTCGATCGGCCAGGAGGGTTTGGACTTTCATCTATATTGCCACCGCCTTGTGCACTGGAATTTGCCCGCCAATCCGGTTGATCTGGAACAGCGTGAAGGGCGCATTCATCGCTATAAAAACCTCGCAATTCGCCAAAATCTTGCGGAGCGCTTTTCGCAGCCTCAAACTATGCTCGGCGCGAGTCAGGACGTTTGGGAGCAGATGTTTGACATGGCCCAAGAAGGTGCCGCGCGCGGGGGTGGTCTGGAACCATTCTGGCTCTTGGAAGGCGAAACTTGCATTGAGCGGTATGCGTTGAGTTTGCCCTACAGCCGCGAGGTCTCGTTTATGGGATGGCTCAGACGCTCTGTCGCAATCTACCGGCTGGCTTTTGGGCAACCGCGGCAAGACGATCTGCTGGCCTTTCTTAGCAACTTGAATGGCTTAACGGATGAGATTGATATGGAAGCGCTGCAGATCAATCTCAGGCCATAGAAACCAGCTCGCTTGGTTTGCCATTCGCGCTTTAGGTAAATATCCTACCAAGGAGGGATTCAGGCGTTGATTTCGACCTCGAAAGTTTCGATCGCACTCAAGACATCATCGAAACTTGGCACACCGCCGACAATTATCTCCTGCATCTCAGCGTAATCCCGACGCAGGGCCATTGTGAGATCCGCTTTGGGCATCATAGGCACCATTGATCCGAAGTCGGTGACCAACGGCAATGTCGACTTCAATCGCATTTTGCGTTGGTATAAGATCAGCTGTCGAAGGTACGTCATCGTTCCGGGCCTGATCAATAATCTCAACCGGCAGGAAACAGGCTTCTTCTGTCGCCAAATCCTCGACCGGTTCGGGATCGGGCGCATACCGAGGGTCGCGCAACCATTTGAAACCATGTTTGCATTCATCGCGTAGTAACTTGCGACCTGTGCAACAGAAACGCCCAGTGTCGTCGTCTGAAAACAGATCGTCCGCTTCTCTTCGTCCGACCAAAGTCGTTTCGTTCAATGCGCCATTCGCTGCCCCATAGTGTCCGCTATCCAAAGCGGACACTATCGAACACTCTCTATGGGCGGCAGAGCAGGCAGGCCGGACGCTTATCAATGAAACAAGGGACACATCAGGCGGAAGCCAATCGGACCTCCGCCGGGAAAGGTCAAGTTGGGTCAGTATGATGGATTGTGACGCGTTGATACTTGGGATCCCCACTTATTCTTGTGAAGTAGTTGATAGGCTCCTCCAAAAGCATCGACATATTGGTTGCTGCATGGGTGATGCTGCTCTTTAATATTTTGTTAGCGTCTATCTTGAATGCCAGATGATAGAATGCGAGCCAGAAAACTGCCGCATCATCAAATGCAATCTTCCTAGCGGGCCCAAGAACTGAATATGCGTCAAAGCGGCCTATCGCAGATTGTGCAAATCGCTCATTCGACATTTCGCAGCCAGATACGAACAGCCGTCTGTTCGCCAGTGACTCTCCGAATATGTCCGCCAGTTCTTCATAGTCCAGATGGTCAAATGTTAGTTTGACGCCAGTTTGGTCGGCGTGCATCGATAGATGAAGGTACCGGTGTCGAGAGTCCTCAAATTCATCAGCAAACTCTTCGAGTTCTCGCTTAGTTCTAATGTATCTATAGGCTGGGCGCTTCCCGCTCAATTTGAGAACCTTTGCAAGAATTTCCCCTTCGTAAAGCTCATCTCTCTCGTCTGAGAGGCTGAGCGATTCAATAATATAGACATCAGGTTCACTTACCATCTGACCCCACCCAATATGTTCAAGCCATTGATTTCGTTTTTATATGGTTTGGTCCACCACGTCGAAAGATGCTCATACCACCATTCTACCTGATGGGTTGGGATTTTGATGCAGTCCATCTAGAAAAAACATTACATCTCACATTGAATTGTCGCCGCCAGGAGACTTAACTGCGGCTATGACGAGGATAGATTTCGCACAGGTTCAGTTTCCAGTCGGCCAAGGTGGTTTTCACATGGGATGGCTTAAAGAACATAGTCAACCAGTCCACGTTGCGCCATTTTTGGGCAATCCTCTTTTCACTTGGGCATATGATTGTGGATCGGACCAGCTTTCAGTACTCGAACGTGAAATCAAGTCGGTCCAAGGTGCCCAGATCGACATGCTTTTCCTATCACACCTTGACGACGATCATGTCGTTGGTGTCGACAAGTTACTGGTCGCCGCCGACGAAGTTAAGGAAGTGGTCCTCCCATACCTCGGCGACGACGAATGGGCGCTTCACCTAGCTTCAGGAGCTTCAAGCGGTTCTTTGTCAGGCACTTTTATCGACTTGGTTTCCAATCCTACCGATTGGTTCGGTGCACGGGGCGTCAAGCGAATAACGTACGTTGACGGCTATGACGAGGATGGAGATGGGCCAGATGGACCTGATCCGATTGACCCTTCAGGAGAAGATCGCAAGTCACTTGAACGAGAAGACAAGTTGCTAAAATCTGTGTGGACTAGAGTTGTTTCTCGAACCTCATATACGACACACAAATCTTCGAGTGGTGTAGAGGTCGTCCGTATACCGAAGGGTGCTGTGGCGCCAATCAGTAACAGTTATGGCCAGCTGAACTGGGTACTTTCGCCTTTCGCGTTTAGTCCTTCAGCCGCCAAACTCAACGCCTTTTCATTGGAGCTTATCAAGCAGTTCGGTCCGAGCCTAGCAGCAAAGGACTATGCTGATAAAGCGCGCACAGTGGCAGGGCGCCGGAAACTGCGTGCCTGTTACGATGCTGTTTGGAAAACACATAATTTGCACTCAATTGCACTTTATGCTGGTCCGGGCGTCCCTCCGGGTAACAAGCTGCGATGCACTGCCCGGCAAGGCAATTTACTGAGGCGCGTGGTGCAGCCAGGGTGGCTTTCTACTGGGGATTTCGACTTCTCCATAAAGAAACGCCGGCAAAAGTTTATTACTTACTACAGTGACTATGCCTCAATGGTCGGCCAGTTGATGCTTTCACATCATGGATCCGATCACAGCTTTGATGCATCAGTATTGTCGGCGTTTTCGGATCTTACTTTCGCAATCGCAGCCGTTGGAGCTAACGGCCATGGCCACCCCGGTCGATTTGTCCAGAATACTGTCGATGCGGCCTTCGGCCCAAGTTTCGTTCGGGTTGATGAAGCGGGTTCAAGCTTTTTCGAGCTTGGCGGTTGGGTATATGGTTAGAACGGCTGTAAGCGCAATGACTTCGCGGAGGGGACCGAATATTTGAGAACATTACGCTGCTGCTTCAAAAAGCAATTTGAGATTAGAGTGTGCCCCCGCAACCATCTCAACTTGCGATGCAAGTTCACGAAGATCGGCCGCCCCCACCGGGTGGCCGTCTTTCGTTTGCAAGTTGAGATTTGAGCGCCCTCCCGCAACCAAAATTACTACATGATTACAAAGTCTTAAACGCCACCCTCGGGTGGCTTTTGCGTTGGCGAAATGCGCGGTGCTACGCCGGTGCTACGTTTCGTATCGCCAGCGGCTAAGGCCGCT
>Ga0316204_10001879_pt1 | contig 52484 bp, 36 predicted proteins | sample 6monrhotite_MG_2_FD_205661 | JGI IMG/M metagenome (GOLD analysis project Ga0316204, IMG submission 205661) | Microbial mat bacterial communities from mineral coupon in-situ incubated in ocean water Damariscotta River, Maine, United States -... | ecosystem: Environmental > Aquatic > Marine >... | reverse complement strand
CAACACAACAGGCAGAACGACGGCGCCTTGCCGTGACGCTCAAACTACGGGCCCGCGACTGCCGAGACCGATCGAAGCGTCACCAAAAACATCCGTCAAACCGAGCCGACCCCGCCGAACCCGCCGAACCCGCCGAACCCGCCGACCCGCCGACCCGCCGACCCGCCGACCCGCCGACCCGCCGACCCGCCGACCCGCCGAACCGCCAACCCGCCGAACCGCCGAACCGCCGAACCGCCGAATCCAACGACCAACCTCAGAGCCGTCTCCGCCGCCTCCAAGCCCCAACCCCAGCCATCAAAGCCAGAAACGGAACCACAAAAACCGACACCCCCCAGAGCACAAACCCCTGAGCAAAGTTCAGCGAGAGCGTCGCCCGACTGACCTCATTCGCCCGAATCGCGATCTGATCCTCCTCACCAACCAACCAGGCGATCGTGTTCAAGAACAGATCCTGATTGTTCGCCTGAGTCATCAGATCATTCGCAACGAAGTCCGAGTCCCCGAACACCACCAGCCGACCGCCAGCCTTGCGCCAGCTCTCATCAGCCTCAAGAACCTCGTCATCGAGAGCCTCATCCGAAGCCTCGGGATCGATAACCTCGACCCCTTCGAGCGCCGTCCCCTCCAGCGTCGTCACCCCCACCGGTATCCCCGTCGGGTCGGTGATCTCGACCACCGCCATCAGCGGCACGCTGGCGACGATGTCCGCGTCGAGGTTCGGCTGCGCTGAGCCTGTGGAGAACAGCGTCTCCAGGTCCGTCTCCGCCCAGCCCTGCTCCGTCGTGCGCGCCAGGAGCTGCACCTGGGCCCCGTCGATGGGCGGGGCCATGCTCACGGAGCGCGCGTCCCGCATCAGCACCAGCCCGTCGAAGTTCTCGGCGATGGGGTGGTAGTCGAAGGAGTCCTTTGTCAGGATGATGTAGGAGAGATCGCCGCCCATCAGCTGGTACGACGGGTTCTGCTCCAGCACCAGATCGTTGCCGACCAGCAGGCCGAAGCGCTCCAGCGAGGCCGCGAAGCCCTCGCCCCGGCCCGGCTCCAGCAGGGCCACCAGGGAGCCGCCGCTCAGGACGTGGCGGGAGAGGATCTCGATCTCCTGGGGCAGCAGCGGGGTCTGTGGGTCTGCCAGGACCACCACCTCGCAGTCCGAGGGCACCTGATCCCGGAGGGGCACGAACTTCTTCACCGTGTAGTTCTGGCCCTCCAGCTTCAGGATCAGCGTGCCCATGCCCTCGGCCGTCAGCTCGTCGTCGACCTCGCGCTCGCCGTGACCGTCGGTGAAGCAGAGGATGTGCTCCTGGCCCGCGCTCAGGCGCACCAGGGCGTTGGTCATCGACTCCTCGCCGAACTCCGTCTCCAGCCGCTGCTGATCCTCGCCCGAGGCCAGCACCACCGTGCCGAAGCCGTTGCTGATGTTGAACTCTTTGGACGCCAGGGGCTCCTTGATGGGATCCACCAGCCGGAACGTCAGCCGGCCGGTGTGCTCCTGGTAGGCCTCCACCAGCTCCTCGAACTCGACCCCCTCCGGGGACTGAGCCGGGAAGAAGGCGACCACCTCCACGTCGCGATCCAGCCCGGCCGCGATGCTGGCGGACTGGTCCGAGAGGGTGTGCAGTCGGTTGAACGTCGCGTCCCAGCGCTTGTCGTAGCGGTTGGCCAGCATGTTGGTGGCGACCACCACGCCGGTCGCCACCAGGAACAGCAGCACGGCCATCGACGAGTACCGGGCCCCGCGGCTGCTGGCCATGCTCTCCAGATCCTCACGATCCAGCCACAGGTACAGCAGCAGGAGCGCCGCGCCCGAGCCGCCGATGCCGGACCAGACCGGATCGAAGGTGCCGGTGACGAGGCGGAAGGCGATGAAGGCGATCACCATCAGGGCGCCCAGGGCGCCGGCGATCCAGATGTTCTGTTGGATGAACTTCATCAGCGCCACCGGTACGCTTCCACCCGCTGGTGGGTGCCGAAGAGGAACAGGCCGATGAAGGTCGCGTAGTAGACCAGATCCCGGGAGTGGATGAGGCCCTTGGAGAGCTGATCCAGGTGGGAGAGCATCGAGACGTAGGAGAGCACCTCGCCGAAGGTCGACGAGCTGCTGGCCGCGTCCGCCCAGGAGATGACCCAGAAGAGGAGCAGGAGCCCGAAGCTCGCGAGCAGCGCGACGACCTGGTTCTCGGTGAACGCGCTGGTGAGCACGCCGACAGCGACGAAGCTGCCCGACATGAGCGTGACCGACAGGTAGCTGGAGAGCAGCACCCCCGGGTCCGGGTCGGCGAGCCAGTAGAGCATGATCGGGAAGTGCGCCGTCGCCGCCAGCATCACCCCGATGAAGCCCATGGCGCCGAGGTACTTTCCGAGCACGATCTCAGTCGTGGAGATCGGGCTCGTCAGCAGCAGCTCCAGGGAGCGGGAGCGGCGGTCCTCGGCGAAGACCCGCATGGTGATGGCCGGACACATGAACAGCAGCACCACCGCGAGGTTCCCGAAGAATGGGGCCACGAGGTACTCGTCGACGTTCAGCTCCGGGCCGCCGTAGGGGCTCATGGCGATCTCGGTCGCCTGGATGTTGTAGAAGCTGACGAGGGAGGCGAAGAAGAAGCCGCTCAGGCCGAGGAAGATGCAGAGCACCACCCAGCCCACGGGGGTGGCGAAGTAGCCGCGGATCTCCCGCCCGGCGATGGCGAAGACAGTACTCACTCGGTCGCTCCTTCGTGTTCGTCGGGGGGCGTGTCGACGACGTCGGCCGCCGTGTGCGGGTCGCCGGAGGTCAGCCGCAGGTAGTACATCTCGAGGCCGGCGTCGGCGCTCAGCTCCAGCAGGCCCCAGCCCACGGAGGCGCTCGCCAGCGCCGCCCGGCGGTCGCCCTCGCAGCGGACCCGGAAGCGCCCGCGAGACAGCGCCTCGACACCCAGGACACCGTCGAGTCCGCCCAGGGTCGCGACGGCGTCCGCCGGCGGGTTGGCCACGGCCAGCGAGACGTCGTCCATCGTGGTGCCCAGGTCGGCGAGGTTGGTCTGGGCGACCACCTGGCCCCGGTTGATGATAATCACCCGCTGGGCCAGCGCCTCCACCTCGGCGAGCACGTGGGTCGACAGGATGATCGTGCGGTCCTCGGCGGCCAGCTCCTGGAGGAGCTCGCGGATCTCCACCCGCTGCGCCGGGTCCAGTCCGCTCGTGGGCTCATCCAGGATGAGCACCTCCGGATCGTGCACCAGCGCCTGGGCGAGCCCGACCCGCTGGCGGTAGCCCTTGGAGAGGTGATCGATGATGCGGTGCCCCACATCGAGCAGGCCCACCTTGGCCAGCGCCCGGTCCGCCGCCCCGCCCGGGTCGCTCACGCCCTTGAGCTTCGCCGCGTAGGCGACGTAGTCCCGGATGACCATGTTGGGGTAGAGCGGCGGAACCTCCGGGAGGTAGCCGATCTTGCGCTTCACCTCTCGAGGCTTCTCGAAGACATCGAGCCCGTCGATCAGCGTGCGCCCCTCGCTGGCCCCCAGGGAGCCAGTGATGATGCGCATCGTTGTTGTCTTTCCGGCGCCGTTGGGTCCCAGAAAGCCGACCACCTCGCCGCGGGCTACCGAAAAGGACACATCGCGGACGGCAGTTGTCGTGCCGTAGCGCTTGGTCAGGTTCACCACCTGGAGCATTCAAAGTCCTCCGGATCTGCGGGAGGTAATGCGCGCAGTGACCCGCGTCGAGCGTCGCCACGTATTGATTATTTGGAGCTCCTCCAGCTACGCTACAGCTCTCACCGTCAGGAATGTTGAATGCGCGCAATCATCGCGGCCATGGCCGCTCAGGTGCTCTTGCTCACGGCGGGCTGCTCCGCGGAGTACAAGGCAGTCGACCTCGACGACGATGGCTTCTCCATCGACGACGGCGACTGCAACGAGGGTGACGCCGCGATCAACCCCGGCGCCAGCGAGATCTGGTACGACGGCGTTGATCAGAACTGCGACGGCAACGACGACGACCAGGACCTGGACGGCTTCGCCTCGGTCGAGGCGGGCGGCGCGGACTGCTGGGACGATCCCTCCAGCATCCCCGACGCCTACGCCGTGGTCCCCGGCGAGGGCTGGACCGCCCTCTCCGCGGCCGAGGTCAACCCTGACGCGACGGATCTCTGGTACGACGGCATCGACGCCGACTGCGGCGGTGAGGACGACTTCGACCAGGACGGCGACGGCTACCGCAGCTCCTTCTATGTCGACCACGACGGCCTCCCCGGCGACGACTGCGCCGACGGCTCCGAGCTGGATGTCTACACCGACGCCGATGACATCAAGCGCTACCTCGAGGGCGTGGAGCCCACCCTGGCCGACCTGGGCCTGACCGTCGCGGACGTGAACCCCGGCGCCGATGACACCTGCCTCGACGGCATCAACCAGGACTGCAACACCTTCTCTGACTGGGACTGCGACGAGGACACCTACAACTACGACGAGGAGTGCGACGACACCGATCCGGACGTCTTCCCCAACGACGCCCCGGACCCCTGGTACGACTGCCAGGACTCCAACTGCGACGGCAACGACGGCGATCAGGACGGCGACGGCTACGTCTCCGATGAGTACGCCGAGACCTGCGACTGGGAGCAGTTCTCCGGCCACACCGAGGGCACCGGCGACTGCTGGGACGACCCCGCCGACGCGGTGAGCGCCTCCCTGAACCCCGAGGACGTCAACCCCGGCGCCACCGAGACCTGGTACGACGACGTCGATCAGGACTGCGACGATCTGAGCGACTACGACCAGGACTACGACGGCTACGACTCCGGCGCGGTGCTGGTCGACGGCGAGGACTGCAACGACCTCGACGCCAGCATCAACCCCGGCGCCAATGAGATCTGCGACGATCTCGGCGTCGACGAGGACTGCTCCGACTCCATCAACGACGTGGGCGCCATCGGCTGCACCAACTACAACGCCGACAACGACGGCGACGGCTACGGCACCTCCGTCACCCAGTGCTACTGCGAGCCCTCGGGCATCTACACCGCCACCAACGACGACGACTGCGTCGACTCCGGCGTGATGCCCGGCGTCGCCGGCGACGTGGCCGCCGCGGACATCAACCCCGGCGCGTCCGAGACCCCCGGCGACGAGGTGGACCAGGACTGCGACGGCACCGAGGTCTGCTACACCGACGCCGACGACGACGGCTACCGACCCAGCGCGGTCGCGACCACCGACAGCGCCGATCTGGACTGCACCGACTCCGGCGAGGCCCAGACGACCGAGCCCATCGACGACTGCGACGACGCCCTGGACCACGTCAACCCCGCCGGCTTCGAGGTCTGCGACGACGACGACAACGACGAGGACTGCAGCGGGTTCGCCGACAACGACGACACCGACATGGACTACGGCAGCCGGGAGCTGTACTACACCGACGCCGACGGCGACACCTTCGGCGACGAGGACGACCCGGGCGAGCTGCTCTGTGACGCCACCATCGCCTACCCGGTCCAGGACAACACGGACTGCGACGACACCCGGGACTACTCCCACCCCGGCCTGACCGAGGTCTGCGACACCGAGATCGGCGGCGTGGACGAGGACTGCGACGGGCTGGTCGACAACGACGACGACAGCACGGACGTCTCCACCAAGGACCGCTACTACCCGGACGTCGACGGCGACGACTTCGGCGACGACTCGGACGCGGGCGCGCTCTTCTGTGATCCCACCGACACCTACGAGGTGCTGGACCACACGGACTGCGACGACTCCGACTTCGACATCAACACCGACGCCACCGAGATCGCCGGCGACGAGGTCGACCAGGACTGCGACACCAACGAGATCTGCTACACCGACGCCGACGACGACGGCTTCCGCCCCGACAGCTCCTCCACCACCGTCAGCTCGGACGTGGACTGCGACGACTCGGGCGAGGCGGACGACACCCAGCCCACCACGGACTGCGACGACTCCGACACCGACATCAACCCCAGCGTGGCGGAGATCGCCGGCGATGAGGTCGATCAGGACTGCGACGACACCGAGGTCTGCTACACCGACGCGGACGACGACGGCTACCGGCCCGACAGCTCCTCCACCACCGCCAGCGCCGACCTGGACTGCGATGACTCGGGCGAGGCCCTGGACTCCGAGCCCACCACCGACTGCGACGACTCCGACTTCGACATCAACCCCTCCGTCGCGGAGATCACCGGCGACGAGGTGGACCAGGACTGCGACAGCAACGAAGAGTGCTTCGTCGACGCGGACGACGACGGCTACCGGCTGATCACCACCGTCACCAGCTCCGACGTGGACTGCCAGGACTCCGGCGAGGCCACCGAGGACGAGCCCATCGGTGAGTGCGACGACTCCGACGCCGCCATCAACCCCAGCGTGGCGGAGATCGCCGGCGATGAGGTCGATCAGGACTGCGACAACACCGAGGTCTGCTACACCGACGCGGACGACGACGGCTACCGGCCCGACAGCTCCTCCACCACCGCCAGCGCCGATCTGGACTGCGATGACTCGGGCGAGGCCCTGGACTCCGAGCCCACCACCGACTGCGATGACTCCGACGCCGCCATCAACCCCAGCGTGGCGGAGATCGCCGGCGATGAGGTCGATCAGGACTGCGACACCAACGAGGACTGCTTCGTCGACGCCGACGACGACGGCTACCGGCTGATCACCACCGTGGTGAGCTCCGACCTGGACTGCACCGACTCGGGCGAGGCGCTGGACTCCGAGCCCATCGGTGAGTGCGACGACTCCGACGGCAGCATCAACCCCGCCGCCACCGAGATCGCCGGCGACGAGGTGGACCAGGACTGCGACAACACGGAGATCTGCTACACCGACGCGGACAACGACGGCTACCGGCCCAACAGCTCCTCCACCGTCTCCAGCTCCGATGTGGACTGCGATGACTCGGGCGAGGCGCTGGACTCCGAGCCCACCACCGACTGCGATGACTCCGACACGAGCATCAACCCCGGCGTCGCTGAGATCGCCGGCGACGAGGTGGACCAGAACTGCGACACCAACGAGACCTGCTACACCGACGCGGACAACGACGGCTACCGGCCCAACAGCTCCTCCACCGTCTCCAGCTCCGACGTCGACTGCGACGACTCCGGCGAGGCCGTGAGCTCCGAGCCCACCACGGACTGCGACGACTCCGACACCGACATCAACCCCGCCGCCACCGAGATCGCCGGCGACGAGGTCGATCAGGACTGCGACAACACGGAGATCTGCTACACCGACGCGGACAACGACGGCTACCGGCCCAACAGCTCCTCCACCGTCTCCAGCTCCGACGTCGACTGCGATGACTCCGGCGAGGCCATCAGCTCCGAGCCCACCACCGACTGCGACGACTCCGACTTCGACATCAACCCCGGCGTCGCTGAGATCGCCGGTGATGAGATCGATCAGAACTGCGACACCAACGAGACCTGCTACACCGACGCCGACAACGACGGCTACCGGCCCAACAGCTCCTCCACCGTCTCCAGCTCCGATGTGGACTGCGACGACTCCGGCGAGGCGCTGGACTCCGAGCCCACCACCGACTGCGACGACTCCGACTTCGACATCAACCCTGGCGTCGCTGAGATCGCCGGTGATGAGGTCGATCAGAACTGCGACACCAACGAGACCTGCTACACCGACGCCGACAACGACGGCTACCGGCCCAACAGCTCCTCCACCGTCTCCAGCTCCGACGTCGACTGCGATGACTCGGGTGAGGCCACCAGCTCCGAGCCCACCACCGACTGCGATGACTCCGACACCGACATCAACCCCGCCGCCAGCGAGATCGCGGGTGATGAGGTGGACCAGAACTGCGACACCAACGAGACCTGCTTCGTTGACGCGGACAACGACGGCTACCGGCCCAACAGCTCCTCCACCGTGGCCAGCTCCGACGTCGACTGTGACGACTCGGGCGAGGCCGTGACTGGCGACCCCACCACGGACTGCGACGACTCCGACACCGACATCAACCCCGGCGTCGCTGAGATCGCCGGTGATGAGATCGATCAGAACTGCGACACCGACGAGACCTGCTACACCGACGCCGACAACGACGGCTACCGGCCCAACGGATCCTCCACCGTCTCCAGCTCCGACGTCGACTGCGACGACTCCGGCGAGGCCCTCGACATCGAGCCCATCACGGACTGCGATGACGATGACTTCGACATCAACCCCGGCGTCAGCGAGCTGCCCGGTGACGAGGTCGACCAGGACTGCGACGACACCGAAGTCTGCTACATCGACGAGGACGACGACGGCTTCCGCCCGGACGGCACCTCCACCGTCGCCAGCGCCGACGTTGACTGTGACGACTCCGGCGAGGCCATCAGCTCCGAGCCGATCACCGACTGCGACGACACTGACGGTGACATCAACCCGAACGCCACCGAGATCGTCGCTGACGGGATCGACCAGGACTGCGACACCAACGAGATCTGCTACACCGACGCCGACAACGACGGCTACCGGCCTGACGGCACCTCGACGACGATCAGCTCGGACTCCGACTGCCTCGACGCCGCTGAGGCGGTCGGGACGGACCCCATCACGGACTGTGACGACGGCGACGCCGGCGCCAACCCCGGCGAGGCCGAGATCATCGGCAACGGCACGGATGAGAACTGCGACGGCTACGACGCCGACTTCAACGTCACCGACCTGGCCTACGGCGACCTCGTCCTCACCGAGGTGATGTACAACCCCAGCGCGGTCGCCGACAACGACGGCGAGTGGTTCGAGGTCTACAACAACTACGGCAACAGCGTCGATCTCATCGACCTGGTGATCGCCGACAACTCCGGCTCCTTCACCGTCGACGTCAACCTCGTCGTCACCTCGGGCCAGTACATCGTCTTCGCCCGCGACGAGGTCTCCGGCACCAACGGCGGCATCACCATCGTCAACTTCGAGTACGGCTCGTCCCTCGCCCTGGGCAACGGCGCGACCGAGCGGCTGGAGATCTCCTACGACTCTCTGGTCATCGATGACATCGACTTCGGCACCTCCACCGACTTCCCGGGCGGCTCCGGCACGGCCATGGGGCTGGATGACAGCTTCCTGGACGCGGCTGACGAGAACGACGCGGGCTACCGCTGGTGTGACGCCACGGTCACCTACGGCGACGGCGACGAGGGCTCCCCCGGCAGCGCCAACGAGGACTGCGGCTTCGACGCCGCGGACTCGGCGGACGTGCAGGCCGTCCTGGACGTCGAGTGCGCTGGCTGCCATATCGGCGGCGGCTCCTCGGGCGGGATGACCCTGGACGACGTCAACACCGCCGTCGGGACGGCGTCGGACGACATCCCCGCGATGAGCCGCATCGAGCCCGGTGAGCCGGACAACAGCTACATCTGGCACAAGCTCAACAACACCCACCTCGCGGAGGGTGGCGCCGGGGACCAGATGCCCAAGGGAGGAGGAGCCCCCCTCGACACGGCTGATCTGGAGCTCATCGAGGACTGGATTCTCCAGGGCGCTCCCGAATGAGTATCGGGCGCTGGCTCATCGCCGCGGTGCTCCTGGCACCGTCGGCGAGCGCGTGGGCACAGGAGACCTGTCCGGAGCGCATGGAGCCGGACGCCTTCAGGGATCGACTCTCCCAGGTCGCGGCGGCGGCCAGCTCCGGGGGGGACACGGTGGGCAGCCGGCTGGACACCCTCGAGCGCGTCGCGGTCAGCTGCATCGACGGGCCGCTCTCCGCGGGCGACCTGGCGCGCCTCTTCCTGGCTCAGGCCGTCTGGAACCTGAGCAGCGAGCTCGGCGACCCGATGCTCGGCGAGAAGCGGATGGCCTGGGCGGCGGCGCTGGGCGGCAGCGCGGAGTGGATGCCGGTCTACGATCCCTTCAAGGCCGAGTTCGAGACCGGGCAGGCGATCGCCTCTCAGAAGGGCACCCTCGAGCTGGCCTTCAACCCGCAGCCCGATGTGCTGGTGGTCGATGGACAGGTCGAGTACGAGATGGGCCCGAGGGAGGTCGTGGTCGGCGCGCACCTCGTGCAGTGGCTCTCGGACAGCGGCTGGACCGGCCGGCTGGTCGTCGTGGAGCCCGGCGCCACCGGGCGCCTGGAGATCGGCGCGCCAGCGAGCGCTTCGGGGGGACCGCCGGGCTCCGACGGCCCGGCCGGCACCATCGACTCCGGCAAGCAGCGCCCGGAGGTCGTCGACCAGTGGGCGGGCGGTGCGCTCTTCGTTCAGCGCTACACCGCGCAGGTGAGCGACGGGCTCCAGGTCTGGGAGGGCTCGGCGCTCGCGCCCGGCGGACAGGCCGAGGGGCGCTACGCCGTCCTGGACTGGCTCTCGACTGGCGCTCAGATCCGCTTCGCCCCCGAGGGCGACGAGGCCAACCCGGGCGTGCTCACCCGCGTCGCGGCCGAGGCGGGCCTCGGCCTGGGCGGCTTCTTCCGGGCGGATCTGCTCGTCGGTGTCACGATGGGCGGCGTGCCGCAGGCCTCCGCCGCCGCCGCAGCGGACGCCCCGCCGTCCTTTGAGGAGAGCTTCACCGTCGGCCCTCGCGTCCGCCTGCGAGGCGCCGCGGGCGATCAGCTGCGGGTAGCGCTCACCGCCGGCGGCGCGCTGCTCGGCGAGGCCACTGAGCTCGGCGGCGACCTGACCGCCGAGTGGCGAATGGCGCCCGTCTCCCCGCTGCTGCGGGTGAGCGGAGGGCAGCTACAACAGCCCGGGATCGAGGGCATTGACGACCGGTACCGCTGGGCCGGCGCCGAAGTGGGGGCCCGTTGGCACTTCTGATCGCCTTCTTGTTGACCGTGCTCGGCTGTGACCCGAAGTGGGACATCTCCGAGGACTGGGACGGGGACGGCTACTCCGTGGCGGACGGCGACTGCGACGACCTGGATCCGGACTTCGGGCCCGGCGCCGCGGACGCCTGGTACGACGGCATCGACAGCGACTGCGCTGGCAACGACGACTTCGATCAGGACGGCGACGGCGTGGCCGCGCTCGAAGGCGAAGGTGACGACTGCGACGACACCGATCCGGACGTCTTCCCCGGGGCCCCCGACGCGCCGTACGATGGCGTCTTCAGTGACTGCGACGAGGCCGGCGAGTACGACGCGGACGGCGACGGCTACGACGCGGCGGACTACGGCGGCGACGACTGCGACGACGACCCGGCCACCGGCGCGGACATCCACCCCGACGCCGAGGACGCCTGGTACGACGGCGTCGACAGCGACTGCGCCGGTGACGACGACTACGATCAGGACGGCGACGGCGCCCGCTCCCCCCGGGACGGCGGCGACGACTGCGACGACACCGACCCCGGCGTGGCCCCTGGCGCGGACGAGATCTGGTACGACGGCGCGGATCAGGACTGCGACGGCAACGACGCCGATCAAGACGGCGACGGCTACGCCTGGGACGGCGTGAAGGACGGCCTGGACTGCGACGATGACCCGCTGACCGGCGCGGACATCAACCCCGACGCCGAGGACATCTGGTACGACGGCGTCGACAGCGACTGTGACGGCGAGTCCGACTACGACCAGGACGGCGACGGCTACGACAGCACGGACTACGCGGGCGACGACTGCGACGACCTCTCGGGCGCCATCAACCCGGGCCAGTTCGAGGACTGCGACACGCTCCTCGATGACAACTGCGACGACGACACCAACGACGTGAACGCCATCGGCTGCGACACCTGGTTCGCCGACGGCGACGGCGACGGCTACGGCGGCGCGGTCAGCCGCTGCTACTGCGAGGCCACCGGCGACTACACCTACGCCGCGAGCGAGGACTGCGACGACACGGACGCGGCCGTCAGCCCGGACGCCCAGGAGGTCTGCGACAGCCTCGACTTCGACGAGGACTGTGACGGCCTCGCCGACGACGCCGACCCGGACACCGCGGACGCTGGCAAGTCCACCTTCTACGCGGACGACGACGGCGACGGCTACGGCGACCCCGACAACCCGGGCCTCCAGTGCGACGTGGGCGGCGACTACCCCATCGCGGACGTCAGCCTCGAGGACTGCGACGACAGCCGCGCGGACGTCAACCCGGACGGCGTCGAGACCTGCGATGGCGCCGATGAGGACTGCGACGACTCCGTCGATGAGGACGCCACCGACGCCTCCATCTGGTACGCCGACGCCGACTCGGACGGGTACGGCCTGGAGGCCGACACCCAGCTCGACTGCGAGCAGCCCGACGGCTACAGCGCGGAGCTGGGCGACTGCGACGACGATCCCCTCACGGGCGCGGACATCTTCCCCGGCGCGGACGAGGTCTGCGACGGCGCGGACAACAACTGCGACACCGTCGTGGATGAGCCCGGCGCCGTCGACGGCGTGTCCTACTACGCGGACGCGGACGAGGACGGCTACGGCGACAGCGCTGACGCGGGGGAGCGCTACTGCGAAGACCCCGGCGTGGGCTTCTCGCTGACCGCCGACGACTGCAACGACAGCGCGGTGGTCATCAACCCCGGCGCCGAGGAGATCTGCGACACCCTGGACATCGACCAGGACTGCGACGGCTTCGCCGATGACCTCGACCCCGACGGCGCCGACGGCAAGTCCACGTACTACGCGGACGCGGACGCGGACGGCTACGGCGACAGCGCCGACCCCGGCACGGACTACTGTGATCCCGACGCCTCGCTGGTGACCGCGGCGGGAGACTGCGACGACGACCCGCTGACCGGCGGGGACATCAACCCCGGCGCCACCGAGGTCTGCGACGACGGCGACGTGGACGAGGACTGCGACGGCTTCGCCGATGACTTCGATCCCGAGGGCGCCGAGGGCGCCGGCACCTGGTACGAGGACGCTGATGAGGACGGCTTCGGCGCCTCGGACAGCGAGCCCCTGTCCTTCTGCGACGACCCCGGCGGCTACGCCGCGCTGGCCAACGACTGCGATGACAGCGACGGCGAGATCAACCCCGGCGCCGAGGAGATCTGCGACGTCGACGACGTCGACGAGGACTGCGATGGCGCCGCCGACGACACGGACCCCGAGGGCGCGACCGGCAAGGTGACCCGCTACGACGACGAGGACGGGGACGGCTACGGCGACATCGCCGACGCGGGCACGGACTACTGCGATCCGCCCACGGACGGCGTCGAGAACAACCTCGACTGCGACGACGACGCCTTCACCGGCGCGGCCATCAACCCCGACGCCACGGAGGTCTGTGACGCGGGCGACGTGGACGAGGACTGCGACGGCCTCGCTGACGACTTCGACCCCGAGGGTGCCACCGGCAAGACCGTGGTCTACGCGGACGCGGACGGCGACGGCTACGGCTCCGAGGACGACCCCGGCGCGGGCTACTGCGATCCCCCCGCGGCCACCGCCGAGGACAACACGGACTGCGACGACGACGCCGTCACCGGCGGGGACATCAACCCCGGCGCCGCGGAGGTCTGCGACGCGGACGACGTGGACGAGGACTGCAACGGCGTCAGCGACGACGCCGACGCCGGCGTGCTGGGGCTCTCCACCTCCGACTGGTACATCGACGGCGACGGCGACGGCTTCGGCGATCCGGACACCGTCACCAGCGCCTGCGACGATCCGGACGGCACCGGGATCACCTGGGTGGCCGCCGCTGGCGACTGCGACGATGACGCGGTGAACATCAGCCCCCTCGAGGACGAGCTCTGCGACTCGGCGGATGTGGACGAGGACTGCGACGGCTTCGCTGACGACGACGACCCCGAGGGCGCCGACGGCCAGACCACCTGGTACGCGGATCTGGACGAGGACGGCTTCGGCGACCTCACCGACCCCGGCGTGCTGCGCTGCGACGGCGAGAGCGGCGAGGTCGCGGACAACTCCGACTGCAACGACGGCAACGACGGCCTGAACCCGGACGCCACGGAGATCTGCGACACCCTGGACATCGATCAGGACTGCGACGGCCTCGCCGATGATGACGACCCCGAGGGCGCCACCGGCAAGGTGGTGGTCTACGCGGACGCGGACGAGGACGGCTTCGGCTCCGAGGACGACCCCGGCGCGGGCTACTGCGATCCCCCCGCGGCCACCGCCGAGGCGAGCGGCGACTGCGACGACAGCGACAGCGCCGTCAACCCCGACGCCGAGGAGATCTGCGACGCCGCCGACGTGGACGAGGACTGCGACGACGCCGCCGACGACGCGGACCCCGAGGGCGCCACGGGCGCCACGGACTGGTACGTCGACGCGGACGAGGATGGCTACGGCGCGGGCGGCGCCGAGCCCTACTGTGACGCCCCGTCGTCCGCCTACGCGCTGCTCGACGGCGACTGCGATGACAGCGCGGTCGGCGTGAACCCGGGCGAGCTGGAGATCTGCGACTCGCTCGATGTGGACGAGGACTGCGACGGCGCCGCCGATGACGACGACCCCGAGGGCGCCGACGGCAAGCAGACCTGGTACGACGATCTGGACGGCGACGACTACGGCGATCCGTCGAGCGCGGGCACGTTCACCTGCGAGACCCCGGCGTCGAGCGCGCCGAACGATACGGACTGCGATGACACCGACGGCGGCATCAACCCGGGCGAGACCGAGGTCTACGACAACGGCACCGACGAGGACTGCGACGGCTACGACCCCGTCGGGCTGGCCTCGCTGGCCGTCGGCGAGCTGATCCTCTCCGAGCTGATGGTGGACCCCCTGGCGACCGTGGACAGCTCCGGGGAGTGGTTCGAGCTCCACAACACCACCGCCTCGGACGTCGACCTGAGCACCCTCTCCGTGGCGGACGCCGACACCGACGCCTTCAGCATCGACGACACGCTGGTCATCCCAGCGGGCGCCTACATGGTCTTCGGCGTCAGCGACGACGACGCCGCCAACGGCGGCGTCCCGGTGGACTACGTCTACACCGGCATGAACCTCGCCAACGGCGGCGACGAGCTGAAGCTGGACGCCGGCGGGCTCATCCTGGACGAGCTGACCTGGGCCAGCACCGACGACCTGCCCCCCGGCGGGCAGGCGCTCACGACGGACGACTCGGGCGACGAGTGCGGCGCCATCGACGTCTACGGCGACGGCGACCTGGGCACCCCCGGCGAGGCCAACCCGGACTGCCTGCTGCACGACGAGAGCATCCAGCCTATCTGGGACGCGGAGTGCATCTCCTGTCACGACGCGGTCTCGCCGTCGGCGTCCCTCGATCTGGAGACGGATGGCTTCGACGCGCTGGTCGAGGTGCTGGACTCCGGCGCGGGCCTGAACTTCGTCGAGCCCTACCTGCCCGACGACAGCTACGTGTGGCACAAGCTCAACGGAACCCAGGGTGACGTGGGCGGCAGCGGCAGCCAGATGCCCCTTGGATCCGCGCCGATTGACGCGGATGATCTGGCGCTGATCGAGACCTGGATTACCCAGGGTGCGCTGAACTGATCCTCCGGTGAGATAAGATGCGCACGTGTTGACGTTGATGCTGTTGAGCGCGGCGGCCGCCGCTGACGCGGGCTGCTCGGAGCGGACTCCGGCTGACGGGTTTCGGTCGCTGCTGGACCGCGCGCGCGCCGATCTCATCGCTGGAAAGGGAGAGGCCAACGAGCAGCTCACCGATCTGATGGATCGGCTGACCTGCGTGGACGGCCCGCTGTTCGAGGACGACCTCTCCGACCTCTACCTGGCCTACGCCGTGGGAATCTACGGCGATGACAAGCGGCGGGCGCTGGACGTCTTGAGCTGGGCGGCCGCGCTGGGCGCCTCCTGGCCCGAGGACTACGGCGGGTCGTCGGTGGGCGGGGTCTACCGGGAGCTGATGACCGTCGCCGGCGCCCCGGCGATCCTCTCGATCGCGACCGCGGGCGACTCGGACGTGATGGTGATGGACGGCTGGGTGGTGGAGCCCGGCGAGCATCGGGTGACCGCCGGCGCGCACCTGCTTCAGTGGCGGGCCGACGGGCGCTGGGACGCGGACTGGGTGGTCGTGGAGAAGGAGCAGCGCGTGAGCGTGGGCCCCGCGCCCGCGTCGCTGCCCCGCGCCCGCTCCGACGCCGAGAGCCCCACCTACGGCGAAGTCACCGCTGGAATGCGCGTCTATCGGGGGCGGGTCTACGACGGCTACCGGGAGTGGGACGGCAACGGCATCACCCCCGGTCTCCGCGCCGCCGGTCACCTCGGAATCACCGGCCCCTGGTTCTTCTCCGGGGAGGCCGCGCTGGGCTCGGGCGCCTCGGGAGATCGACCGCCGATGCTCTCCGGCGCCTCCGCGCTCGGCGGCGCGACCTTCGGCGGCGACGCCTGGCTGGAGCTGGGGCTGGGCCCGCGGGGGTTGGCGCTGCCCGGCGTCGAGCCCGGTGTCCCCGAGGACGACGCCCCGGTGTTCCAGGAGAGCTGGCGCCTCGGCCTCCAGGGGCACCTCGGTCTCGGCGCGCTCGATGGGCCGGTCTCGGCCGAGCTGAACCTGAACGGCACCTGGTTCGGACCCGCCTGGGAGGCTGGCGCCTCGCTGACGGGCGGGCTTCGGTTTGATGTGTTCGAGCCGATAGTGCGCCTTAGCACTGGTTTTATCGGCGTTGATGCCGCCTGGGGGCGCCAGAGTCGTTACGATTGGTACAGCGTCGAGTTGGGGGCCCGTTGGCGACTACCCTAGGCGAGCAGGTCGCGGCGCTCTCCCGGATGTATCTGTTCCGGTCCGTGCCTCCGAAGTACCTCAAGATCTTCGTCAAGCAGGTCAAGCTCCGCCGCTATCAGGAGGGACAGCAGGTCTTCCTCCAGGGCGACGACGCCGATCGCGCCATGCTGGTGGTCGAGGGGCGGCTCGTCAGCACGGTGGGCGACAAGGTGGTGGGCGAGGTCAGCGTCGGCGAGGTCGTCGGTGAGACCGCGCTCTTCGTGCGCGGCGGCAAGCGCAGCGCGACCGTGACGGCCAAGGAGCCCACACGCTGCCTGGTGATCACCCGGGATCTGCTGGCCAGCTCCGCCGACAACCCGGCGGTGGTCGCCATCGAGCGGCACCTGCTGGGCTCACTGGCGCGGCGCATCCGCTCCACCAACCTCAGCATCCAGCGGGTCTGGAAGGAGGACGCCCCCACCGACGGGCCGTCGGGGCCGGGCGCGGCCGCGCCGAGCGTCCGCGAGCGCCTCCGCGGCCTGTTCGGGAGATCCCGATGAGCGACGTCCTGGTCCGCGCGGCGGCCGCGAAGCTCCTCCGAAAGCACCTCTGCGACGGCGTGCGCGTCGAGGATCTCATCGCCATGCTCGCGGACTGTGAGTATCGAACGCTGCCCGGCGGCGGCGCCATCTGCCAGGAAGGCGACAAGGGGGACACCCTCTTCATCCTCCTCGAAGGCCGCGTGCGCGTGCTCAAGCGCGACCCCCGCGGCGAGGAGCGCGAGCTCACCACGCTGAAGGCGCCCGCGCTGCTGGGCCACATGAGCCTGATCGACGGCTCCGCCCGCTCCGCCACCTGCCTCGCCGCCGGCGAGGCCCGGGTGGTCTCGATGAGCCGCCGCGTCTACGAGCACCGCATCAACGAGATCGGCCCCGCCGGCACCGCGCTGCGGCGGCTGCTGCTCTCCAGCCTCACGCAGCAGCTCGTCCGGGGCAACGCCCAGCTGAGCGACCTCCTCACCGACGATCTCCCCGAGGACGAGGCGACCGCCGAGGAGGATCAGGCCGCGCTGCTCCGCACCGCCGGCATCCTCCGAGGCTGGTCCTTCGACGACGAGCTGGGGGAGATGCTGGGTGAGGTCGAGGTGGTCCAGAGCGAGGACGACAAGCGCAGGCGCCCGCGGAGAGATTCCTGAGCGCGTCACCGTGAACACTCTGAGCGCGCTGTGATCGGCAGCTCGGAGCGCGCGGTCCTGCTGCTCGCGCTGCTGATCCGCGTCGCCGGCTGGCTCGCCATCGCCGGCACCCCCTTCGCGGACACCCCGCTGGTGGACGCCTACACCTACTGGGCGCAGGCTCAGATGCTGCTCGATGGCGGCGATCCCTTCTCGGAGGGCTTCTACCAGCCGCCGGCCTACCCGATGCTCCTCTGGGCCGTGTTCTCCGTCGCGGGCACCGACTCCCCGCAGCTCATCCGCGCCCTCCAGGCCGGCCTCGGCGTGCTGACGACCTGGCTGCTCATGCGCTCGGGCCGGGCGCTGGGGGAGCGCGTGGACGCGCCGCAGGTGGGGGTGATCGCGGGGCTGGTCTACACGCTCTACCCCTCGACCCTCCTCTTCGAGCTGGACCTGCTGACCCCGGCGGTGACCTCGGCGCTCTTCTCCGCGGCGCTCTTCGCGCTCCTGACCGGCCCCATCAAGCCGCTGCGGGCGGGGCTCGCGGGGCTGGCGCTGGGAGGCGCCGCGAGCTTCCACCCCACGACCCTGCTGGCCGCGCTGGCCTGCGCCTGGGCCGTTCGCGGCGCGGGTGGCCGGTCCGTCGCCGCGCTGGGGTTGGGCTGCGCGCTGGCCCTGGCCCCCACCACGGGCGCCAACCTCGCCCGCTTCGGCCGCGTCTCGCTCGTGTCCCAGAACGACGGCCTGAACTTCTACCTGGGCAACAACCCCGACTGGCGGGAGACCGCCACGCTCCGGGCCGGGCTGGAGTTTCGCAGGCTGGTGCTGGAGGCGGATCCGGCCTCCAGGACCACCACCTTCGAGCGCAACGACTACTGGCGCCAGCGCTCCCGGGAGGCCGTCACCGCCTCGCCCTGGAGCTGGCTGGACGCGCTCGTGACCAAGGCGGCGTGGTCGGTGAACGACCAGGAGATCCCCCGCAACGAGGACTACCGCTGCCGCACGCAGCGGCCGGCGATGAGCTGGCTGAGTCGGCTGCCGGTCAGCTACGGGCTGGCCTTCCCCTTCGCCGCGCTGGGGGCCGCGCTGCTCTGGCGACGCCGGGACGACCCGACCGCGCGGCTCGTCCCGCTGAGCGCGCTGGCGCTGCACCTGCCGCTCATCCTCTTCCTGGTCGCGGACCGCTACCGGCTGGCGACCTGGCCCGCGGTGGCGCTGCTGGCGGGGCTGGGGATCGTGGCCGCGGCCCGGGGGCTGCGAGCGCGGCCGCCGCTGCCCGCGGCGCTCGCCTTCGGGGCGCTGGCGCTGCTGCCCTGGCTGCCCATCGACGATCGGGTCGCCTTCGATCCCGGCTGGTGTCTGCACCAGGACGCCAACTTCGCCTACGCCGAGCAGGACTACACCCGGGCGAGGAACCTCTACCGGGCCGCGCTCAGCTACCGCCCGGACGATCTGAGCGCTCGGAGCTGGCTGGGCCGCGCGCTCCTGGAGCTGGATCAGCCCGACGAGGCCGTCGAGGCGCTGGCGCCGCTGGTCGCCGCCTTCCCCGAGTCCCACCCGAGCCTCGTGCTCATCAGCCAGGCCTACGCCCGATCAGGCGATCGGGACGCCGCCGCCGATCACATGGGGCTCGCCTACCGAACCCCCGGCCCCCGCGCCAACACCGGCGCCCGCTACGTGGAGCTGCTGGTGCGCGCCGATCGGGCGGCGGAGGCCCGGGCGGTGGTCGCCGCCGATCCGGACCTCCGGGATCACCCCAGGGTGAAGAAGGCGCTCGACTACTGACGTCGGCGCAGGACCGCCCCGAACAGCCCGAGCAGCCAGGCGGCGCTCATCGGAGTCGGGACGCCGCAGCCCTTGTCGGGGGCGAAGCTGCTGCCGATGTCCGAGCGGGCGACCGCCACGGTGACCATGTCGGGGGCGGACTCGTCGCCGGCGTTGAAGACCACCAGCTCGAACTGCAGGTTGCCGCTCTCGGCGGGCGCGGTGAAGCTCGGGAGCTGGCTGGAGGCGTCTGAGAACTGCACCGGCGGGCCGGCGCTCTGGCTCCAGCGGTACTGGAGGTTGGCCGCGCCCTCGCCCTGGCCCGCGAGGTAGACCAGCTCGCCGGGGTAGGCGAGCACGTCGTCGCCCGCGTAGGCCGTCAGCGCGTCGCTCGGGGTGGCGTCCGTGTCGACGCCGCCGCCGTCAGTGCCGCCATCACCGCCATCACCGCCGCCGTCGGTGCCGCCGTCGGTGCCCCCATCGTCGGGGGAGGTCGTCTCATCGTCCATCATGGCCCAGAAGTCGGGGTCGCCGCCCTCGTAGTTCAGCGCCCAGAACCCCACGCCCAGCAGCCCCTCGTCGACCGCGTAGCGGACCTTCTTCTGGACGGACTCGGTGTCGTCGTACCAGACCTGGGAGCGGCTGTCCGGGAAGTAGTAGACGGTCTCGCTGACGGTGTCGTAGTTGCGGCCGTAGGCGTCGACCTCGGCGACCGCGCTGACCATGGTGATGGAGGAGCTGGTGCCGGTCGCGGTGCCGGGCACGTCCGTCGAGGTGCTGGGCCAGTCCCGACCGTAGAGCGGCATGCCCATGATCAGTCGATCCTTCGGCACGCCCTTCGAGAGGTAGTCCTCCACGGACCAGGAGAGCGTCCAGTCAGACCACAGATCCCCCGCGTAGAGCGGCGCGACGGGGCCGGGATCGCTGCCGGACCAGTGGTAGCCGTAGCCCATGATGAAGAGGTAGCTGTGCTTCGACAGCTCGGCGTAGTCGTAGGCGCTGCTCCAGTCGACGGCGGGGAGGGCGACGGTGACCTCGTCGACCCGGGCGTCCAGCTCCCTCACGAAGTCGGTCAGGTCGTCCCGCAGGTCGCTGTCCATGCCCTCGCAGTCGACGGACACGCCGTGGGCGCCGTAGTCGTCGACCAGCTCGCCGAGGGTCTCCACCAACGTGGCGCGGCGGCTGGCGCTGGGGAGGACGGCGGCCATGACGTTGTCGTCGAAGCAGGTGAGGGTGAGGTGCACCTTCACGCCGTAGGGCTCGGCGAGGGCCATGGCTTCGGCGGCGTTGCTGGTCCAGTAGCTGGTGGAGGAGACGGAGCCGTCGCTGTTCATGTCGACGTTGAAGATCGCCACATGGGTGAGCCGGTCCCAGTCGAGATCCGAGACGCCGCCGGCCCAGTAGGGCCAGTAGCCGTAGACCCAGACGTCGGGCCCGGGGGTGGGGGGCGACGGCGGACGCACGGCGGAGCGCGTGGGGACCGCGGGCGGGTCCATGAGGTGCTCGTGGTGGGGGCCGATGGGCTCGCCTGCGGCGACGAGGGGCGCCAGCAGCGCGATCAATCCTGAGGACATGGCTTCTTCCGATGTTGAAGTCGCGATGAGGCGACCACTCTACCTCGCGGATCCAGCGCCCGTGAAATACGCGGAGTAAGTGAGGAGTACTTGTGCGTGGTTGCCCCTGTGTCGGGGACGCTGTACTCTCGATCCCTATAGACCTTAGCGGAGCATGAACATGGGGTTCTTCGATCGGATCAGCAACGTCTGGAAGGGGTTCCTGTCCCTCTGGGTGTCGGACATTGAGACCCGGAACCCTGAAGCGGTCTATGAGTCCGCGATCGAAGAGCGGATCCGTAAGCACCGCGACCTGAAGAAGGCCGTCAGCGGCATTGTCTACCTTCGAAATAAGCTCTCCGCCGAGCTTGAGCAGAAGGAGAAGGAGCTCCGGGAGGTCCAGATCCAGATCCCGGTGGCGGTCGAGGAGGGTGACGACGACGTCGCGCTGATCCTCATCCAGAAGAAGGATGAGCTGACAGCCCGCATCGCCACGCTGCAGGGCGAGCTGGAGAAGGTCGGCGCTCAGGCCGAGGACGCCAAGAGCGGCCTGCTGGCCTTCCAGGGCGAGATCGACAAGCTCCGCCGCGAGAAGGAGGAGATGCTCGCCAAGAAGGCCAACGCCGAGGCCCGCATCACCATCCAGGAGACCCTCGACGGCCTCTCCACCGACGCCGACATCAAGGCGCTGGAGAACGTCCGCAGCCACATCGGCAAGCTCCAGGCCGAGGCTGACGTCAACACCGAGATCGCCGGTGAGTCCCTCGACTCCAAGCTCAAGAACATCAAGGCCAAGACCGCGAACCACGCCGCTCGGGCGCAGCTCGACGAGATGAAGAAGCAGATGGCCGCGCGCAAGGCCGCCCAGACTCAGGCGGCCGCGGGCGTCAAGAAGACGATGTGACAGGAAGTGACGCGCCCGAGGAGGTGCCGCTTCCAGGGCGTGGAACCGCCGAAGAGGACGCCTTCGTCGAGGGGCTGCACGAGGCCCCCGCGGAGGTGATCGACGCCGCCGTGCGCGCCGCAATTCGCGAGCGCCGCCCCCGCCTCGCCGGCCGTCTTGTGGGGCTGCTGGGGGAGGGCGTCGACGCCGGGGATCCGGAGCTCTCCCGGGCGCTGCGCGTCGCGGAGATGCTCTGCCTGAAGGGCCGCGACGCGGTGGTCGAGGCGGATCTCGAGGACATCATGGCGCGGCTGCGGGAGCGCCGGCGCGCGCGCTTCAAGCTCCGACACGACACCCGGCGCGACCGCAAGAAGCGGCCCAAGTGGTGGAGCCGCTACCGTCGTTGACCGCGTTGACAGCTGCCGTATCCGCCATTCAGGTTAGGTGACGGGACCCATGAACCCCACTCCCCGATTTGATGGTGGCACTCCTGCTGGCTGACAAGCTCCAATGGCTGCGTGACTGGTGGTTCGAGCTCACCACCCGCGAGCGCATCAGCGCGACCGCGCTGGTGCTGATCGCGATCGGCTACATCGCGCACTACGTGGTGTACTCCGGCTTCTTCATCGAAGACGCTGGCATCACCTTCGCCTTCGCGCGGAACCTCGCCGAGGGTGAGGGGCTCGTCCCCTACATCAACGGGGAGCGCATCGAGGGGTACTCCAACCCCCTCTGGACCTTCCTGATCGCGGGCTTCCACCTGCTGGGCGTCTCCCCGTGGACCTCCTCCAAGCTGCTGGGGGCCGTCTTCGGCGTGCTCACCCTGCCGCTGGTCTACGGGATCGCGAAGCGCTGCCGCCCGGGGAAGGACGACTTCGTCGCGCTGTTCCCGCCCGCGCTGCTGGCCGCGCACTCGGTGTTCGTCATCTGGAACGCCTCGGGGCTGGAGAACAGCCTCTTCAACGTGCTGCTGGCCGCCGGCCTGTGGCGGGTGCTCGTCGAGAGCGAGCCCGTCGCTGGCGATGGCGCAGCCCGCCGGCCCTGGTCCGCGGTGTTCTTCCTGGGGCTGGCCATCACCCGGCCCGAGGGGCTGCTCTACGCGGCCGTGGGCGGCTTCTTCCGCCTCGTCATGGCCGTGACCCGTCGACAGAGCCTCGCGCCCATTGTGAAGTGGCTGGCGGTGTTCTGGGGCCCGTTCCTGACCTACCACGCCTGGCGCTTCCAGTACTTCGGCTGGGAGTGGCCCAACACCTACTACGCCAAGCTCGACGGCGAGAACCGCTTCCAGCCCTTCAAGTGGAACGCCAAGGGCTGGCTCTACGCGGGCAACTACTCCCGGGCCTACTTCCTCGCCTACGCGCTGCCGCTCTACGCGGTGGGGCTGGTGGGATTGCGGAGCCGGTGGCGGCGCTGGGTGGTGCTGACCCTGACGGTGATCGGCGCCGTGCTGCTGTTCTGGAACGGCAAAGACGGCTTCCCGATGACCGATCGCCCGTCCTGGTGGGCCGACGTCATCACCCAGTGGGACATGGCCCGGACGTGGTTCGTGGTCGCGGCGGCGGTGCTCCTGGCCGCGGGGACCACGATCGGCCCGGGCGGGCTGACGCGGCTGATGGTGACGGTGGTGGGCTGCTCGGCCTTCTTCTTCGTCATCTACTCCGGCGGCGACTGGATGAAGCAGTGGCGCTGGTTCAACCTCGTCTCGCTGCCCAACTTCATCGTGCTCGGACTCGGCATCGGCGCCTTCGCGGACGCCTTCCCGCGCTGGCTGAAGGCGATCCCGGTGCGCGGCGTGGTGGCCTTCGTGCTGCTGGTCGCGCTGGGCGCGCCCAACATCTGGAACTCGATCCACGCCGCCCCCCACCCCGAGACCACGGTCTCCGACATCCACCGCCGCGTGAAGTACATGAGCTGGGTGCAGCGCCGGATGCACCTGGATCACGTGACCCTGCTGGACGTCGATATGGGCGGTCACATGTGGTACACCGACTGGCAGATCGCGGACATCGCGGGGCTGATCGACATCCCGATGGCCCGGCACCTCTACCAGCGGGACTTCATCCGCGAGTACATCTTTGAAGAGCGCGTCCCGCAGTTCGCCCACGTACACGGCGGCTGGGCCAACAAGTCGAAGATCAACACCCACCCCGAGTGGAAGCGGAACTACATCGAGCTCCCGGGCTACCCCATCGGCGGCCGCAGCCTGCACGTGGGCAACCACATCCGCAAGGACATCTTCGTCCAGTCCGAGTACGACGGCCCCAAGAGCCGGGAGACCCGCTACGAGGGCGGGCTGACGCTCCAGGGCTGGGACATGCCCGCGAACATCGTGCCGCAGGCCGGCAAGGTCTACATCGACACCTGGCTGCGCTCGGGCTTCCGCAAGTCCAGCTTCCGCATGATGGTCATCCTCGATGACGGCGACGGCCACCGCATCACGACCGCGCTGGCGCCTGGCTACGACTGGTACCTGCCCAAGCAGTGGAAGAGCCACGAGACCGTGCGCGGCCGCTACGACTTCCCCTTGCCGGAGTCGCTGCCCGAGGGCACCTACGACGTCGGCTTCGTCTTCCTCGACGAGAAGACCGGCCTCCCGATGGAGCCCCGGGACATGAAGGAGGACGCCCCGGTCCGCTACATGCGCGGCGAGGTCTGGTACGAGGACGCCCTCATCGTCGCCTCCCGTCAGGTCGCGACCGACGAGGCCCTGGCGGACTACGAGCGCGCGCTGGCGCTGGCTGCCAGCGGCGACTGCGACAGCAGCTGGGGAGCCTTCCGCGAGGCCCGCTGGCACATCTACCGCAACCGCGCCTGGCACGACCAGCACGAGGAGGCCGTGGAGGACGCGGTGGCCGGCTGCTACGGCCGCCAGGCCGGCGAGCTCAAGGACCGCGACGCCAAGGTGGCCGCGCTCGTCGAGGGCCGGAAGTACGACCACCACAACGACGACCTGAAGAGCGTCGCCTATCCGCTGGCCGAGGCGCTGGACGTCGACGGCGACGCCGCCGCCGCCGAGAAGGACTGGGAGGCCGCCTACGCCGCCTACCGCGACGCCCTCCGCATCGACCCCAGGCTCTCACAGACCCGCCGCAAGGCCGAAGAGGCCCGCGACAAGCGCCTCGGGATCGAGGGCAAGGTCCGCGACAAGCCCCGCGCCCGAAAGAAGAAAGAGGACGAGGACGAGCGGAAGGCACGCGAGAAGGAGAAGCGCGAGCGGTCGGAGAAGCTCGAAAACTCCGAGAAGCCCGACGAGCGCTCCGACGAGCGCTCCAGCAAGGCCAAGGCGCTGGAGAGCTTCAAGAAGTCCCCCACGCCGAAAGAGTCCGACAAGGACGACCCCAGCATCATCGATCCAGACGAGGCCCGGGAGTAGGCGGTGCCGTGCGGTGCCGTGCGGTGCCGTGCGGTGCAGTGTCGCCCGGGGCTACGCGGGGCGGGGAGCCCCGTGGCGCACCCGGCCGGCCCGGCCGCGGAAGTCCTCGCCCAGCACCGGCCTGAAGTCGACCATCTCGGTCAGTCGGCTGTAGACCCGCTCGCCTACCCGGTCGACCAGGCTGGGCTGGTGCTTCGGCTGGGAGAGGTTGGCGGTGGCGATGCCGCGGCCCCGGCCGGGGGCGTAGTTGGTGGTCGCCAGCGTGGTGCGGACGCCGTTGTACCGGCGGGAGATCAGCTCGTCGACGACGGAGATCTCAAAGTCCGTGTTGCGGCCCTTGCCCAGCTCGTCGATCGCCAGCACCTCGACGTTGGCGAGGGCGTTCATGGTCCGGCTCGTGCCGCGGCCCTGCTCGAAGCCCGCCTTCAGCTCGCTCAGCAGGTGCGAGAACTCGATGAAGCGGACCTGCACGCCCTTCTCGAAGACCAGGTAGTGCATGGTGGCGGCCAGCAGGTGGGTCTTGCCGCGCCCCACCTGGCCGAAGAGCACGAGCCCGCGGTTGGCCAGCCCCGGGCGGAAGGCCCGGCACCAGCTGAGGGCGTAGTCGTAGCCCGCCTTCACCCCGGGTAGATCCGTGCGGTAGGTCTCGAAGGTCGAGTCCCTGTGCCGGCCGGGGATGCGGGCGGTGTTGAACACGGAGAGGCGGTCGGGCAGCATCTGGCAGCGGCAGCGCGCCACGCGCCTGGCGCCGTCCATCTCCACCAGGAGCCGCCCCGTGTCATTGCAGCGCGGGCAGGGCGGGATGCAGTGGCACTTGCGGGCCTCCGCCAGCTCATCCTTCACCCCGATCAGCCGCCCTTTGCCTTTGCAGTCGGGGCAGTACGGGTTGGGGACGCTCATGGCGCCAGCGTATCCCAGAGTTGGCTCGCAGACAGCAGCGGATGTCGCTGGCGCAGGAGATCGCGCGCGGTCTCTTCGAGGATGGCGTCGTACTTGCGCTCGCTCATGGTCTCCTTGAGGACGGCCAGAGATAGATCGGCCTCGGCGCGGAGGGCCTCGCGGTCGGTCTGATCCCAGGCGACCTCGAAGAACTCCCGGCTGATCACCATCGCGGCGCGGAGCAGCTCCTCGCCCTCGCCGGTCAGCGCCGCGAGCTGGCCGGCCGCCACCCGCTCCAGCGGGTGCTCGCTCGCCCGCAGCACCATCACCAGCGGCGCCAGATCGCCCAGCGGGGCCTCGGGGGGAGCGTCGATGGCCTTGGTGATCTTCGACTTGATGGTGGAGAGCTTGATCGGGGTCTTCACCTTCTTCGCCCGCCGGCTCGCGCTGACCTCCTCCAGGGTCTTCAGCACGAACGACACGCTCACCCCGGACTCCAGCCAGGTCAGCAGCAGACGCCCGTCCACCGGCGACAGGAACAGCGCCCCGCCGCGCAGGCTCACGAGGTGCGCGCGGATCTCCTCCGCCGCCTCGCGCATGGCCGGATCCAGCTCTGGAGCGGTCGTCGCGCCCGACGTCGCTCGTTTAAACATGGGGCCCGCCGAGGCCTGAGGGTCGTCCATCCACTGCTGCTGCATCACCGCTCCATCGCTCAGCCATCACGCCTCTCAATGTGACTCGCGGGATCGGTGCGTGCCAGGGTGTTAACTGTGCTCCCTCCCCTCGCACGGTGTCGCAATGCCCCTGATCGCGTCCCTGGTTCTGCTGCTCGCCTCCGCCCCCGCCCTGGCTCAGGACGATGACGACTTCCTGGATGACCTCTTTGAGGGCGAAGAGGACGACGACATCCCCGATGAGCGCGAGCGCACTGAGGACGAGGATGACTTCTTCGGTGACGAGGAAGAAGAGGAGGACGAGAGCGGCTACTTCCTCGACGAGGAGGAGGAAAACGAGGAGGCGATCAGGGCCGGCCAGGACAACGCCAGCACCTACCGGGCCTTCCAGAAGAAGATCCAGGACTACCAGCCTGAAGAGCAGCTCGCGGCCTGGGAAGAGTACCTGCTGGAGTACCCCTTCAGCGTCTTCCAGGACCAGATCGAGACGGAGATGGACGAGATCGCCAAGGACATCTACAGCGAGCGCATCACCGGCCCGGGCGGCGGCGGCGGCGACGCCATGCGCCAGGAGCTGGAGCTGGCCGTGCCGCTGCTCCTGGAGTCCATCGACCCGCGCTCCAAGCTGCGCGTCGGCTTCGAGTGGGGCTTCCCCGCCTACCTGAACCTGCTGGTCGACGGCGAGTACCAGATCATGCGCGAGCTGAGCGCTCACGCCGGCATCCGACGCCGCTACACCGGCTGGAACCCCGAGGTCGGCGTCAAGTACTCCCCGATCAAGTCCACCCGCACCGGCACCGTGGTCAGCGGCCTGCTCGACGTCCACATGAACACCAACCCCCTCTTCCCGGCGGTCCGCCCGCAGCTCGGCGTGGGGCAGATCTTCAAGCTCGGCGGCGGCCTGCACGTTCAGGCTCAGGGCGGCGTGGATCTGGAGTTCTGGGCGGATCCCGGGATGCAGATCCGCTACATCGGCGGCGCCAACATCTTCTACCAGGCGGCCGAGAACGTTGGGGTCTTCGCTGAGACCTCCACCAACATGAAGGCGCCCGGCGGCACCGACATCAACACCTTCCGCTTCAACATCGTGACCTTCGGACTTCGCTTCGTCCCCAACGACAGCAAGTCTCAGGTCGGCATCTCCGCGAACGTGCCCTACAGTACCAACTACTGGTCGTACCACTACGGGGCCGTCCAGGCGGATTTAAACTACTTCCTCTGATTGTTCGAGGAGTCGAAACGTGCGCGTCCTGCTGATCCAGAGCTTCCTGGGCCGTAAGGGGGTCTCTGACCAGCTGGTCTACCCCATCGGCCTGTCCTGCATCGCCACCGCCCTCGCCGGCGCTGGCCACGAGCCGTGGATCGTCGATCTGAACGTAGGCACGGAGGACGCCATGCAGCGCCTCCGCCGCGAGATCCTCGCCTACAAGCCCGACGTCATCGGTGTCTCCCTGCGGAACATCGACTCCACCACCCGGAAGGCGCCCTTCGTCTTCCACACCCAGCTCCGCCGACAGCTGGAGGCGATCCGCGAGGCCGCCCCCGACGTCCCCACGGTCCTGGGCGGCCCGGGCTTCACCCAGTCGTCGCGCACCTTCATGAAGCGCTACCTCTACGACTACGGCATCCAGTCCGAGGGCGAGGTCACCTTCGTCCAGCTCCTGGCGAACATGGACAACCCGGAGAAGGTGCCGGGCCTCTACTGGTGGGAGGACGGCCGGCTCCGCTACAACGGCGACGCCGAGATGCCGGTCTTCGAGGAGCTGGCCTACCCCAAGCGGCACTACGTGGACTGGGATCTCTACCGCCACGAGGAGCAGACCCGCGGCATCTTCCTGGACATCGGCGTCGAGTCCACCCGGGGCTGCCCGCGCAAGTGCGCCTACTGCAACTACCCCTACCTGAACGGCGTGAAGCTCCGTCGCAAGCCGGCGGAGATCGTGGTCGACGAGATCGAGTATCTCCAGAACACCTTCAACATCCCGCAGTTCACCTTCACCGACAGCCGCTTCAACGAGAACCCCAAGCACGCCCAGGCGATCTGCGAGGAGATCCTCCGCCGCGGCCTGAAGACGCGCTTCGTGGCGTGGCTGGGCTTCCGGCGCATCAACCCGGAGCTGCTGGGCCTGATGCACGACGCGGGCTGCTACCGGGTCGCCTTCAGCCCGGACGGGCTGCTGCAGCCGAGCCTGGACCGGATGCGCAAGGAGACGAAGACCGAGGAGATCAACAACTCCATCCGGGCGGTGCAGGCGGTCCCCGGCATGAAGGCGAGCTGGAGCTTCTTCGCGACCCCGCCGAGCACCTCCAACAAGGAGCAGCTGGCGATGCTGGCGTACTACGCCTACATCCACGGCTCCATGCCCGGCCGCGGCCGCATGATGCTCAACTGGTGCCGGGTCGAGGAGCACACCTACTTCGAGAAGATCGCCCGGGAGGACGGCGTGCTGCCCGAGGGCGCGGAGCTGCTGCCCGAGGACGCCCGCGATCTCGATCAGCTCTTCTACGTGCCGCCGGGCTTCGACGGCTGGTCGAGGTTCTGGAACCGCTTCCTGGACGCCGAGATGAAGGGCCGCGTCTACGCCGGCCGCGCCGCCCGCCGCCTCAAGCGCGCGGGCCTGAAGGTCAAGGACGTCACCCCCGACCACATGAAGGGCGCCGACGTCGGCGGCGGCGTCGCCAGCGAAGATCCCGGCGGTGAGACCCCGCTGCAGACCCTGACGAATCCCAGCGTCGCCAAGTAGTCCCGTGCCTGGGGGAGATGGGCGGCCGCGCATCCTGGACGCCTGGGGAGGGGCGCGCGGAGCTGGAGGTCGGTGCATACAGCGGAGCTTGTTGAGGGACTATCAGATCAAGGTCTCCATCCTCTCCTGCTATGAGTGGTCGGAGATCGTGAGGCTCGTCAGCGAGGATGACTTCGATCTGATCATCGTCGAGGCTGGTGATCGCGGCCGCGGGCACTGGCGGGGCCCCGAGTTGGTGCGGGCGCTGAGAGCCTTGTCTGGATGCCCCCCGATCCTCCACCTCACCGGCGTTGAGCGGGAGCTTCAAGAAGGGCTGGATGCTGGCGCTCAGCATGTACAGTCGCTCCCGATACATCGCGAGCAGACCCCGATAATAATCCTTGAGCTGCTCAACCTCCGGGTTCGCCCATGCCCGGGCCCGACCGCGCTCACTGACTCGAACGGTCTGGCGAACCAGTAGCGGGGATCAGCGGTTCTCTGTGGAGCTGACGCGCTCAACGAGCGCGAGACCGCCGGGACGGGAGAAGACGAGCCGCGAGCCGTCATCGAGCCGGACGACACAGGCGCTGCGGGGGGCGGGGCGCGCGGACTCCGTGTAGCAGGCGCCCGTGTTCGCGGACCATGCCGTGGCGCCGTTGGCGTGCCAGGCGCGTCCGGAGACGGGATCCCAGGCCATCCGCCCTGAGCCGTGCCAGACGCGACCGCTCAGTGAGGCCGCGGCGGGCGGCGCAGGCGGCGCGTGCAGGCAGCCAGCGAGGAGCAGGAGGAGGAGGGAGCAGAGGGTGCGTCGCATGGGAGGTTCCAGGAGGGGTTACATCCGATGTCGTGAGTGCAGCGCCTGAGGTGGTGGGTGGAGACTCTTTCCCTGGAGCTGGAGCTGGTTGGAGAGCGGTCGCGCGCGCGGCTGGGAGGGCTGGCACCTGTCGAGGGTTCGCTGCGGGAGGGGGCGGCGCTCGCGGCTGCGCACGAGGCATTGCTCCGGACGCCGCTGGAGCCAGCGCTGAATCATCTGGTCGGCGCGGCGCTGTGGGAGGTGCTGGCGGGAGCCGGGGTGACGGCGCTGATCCAACAGGCGCTGGCTCGCGGCGGCCGCCTCGAGCTCGCGATCACCGCCTCGGGGCGCTGGCAGGAGCGTGCCTGGGAGCTGCTTCGTCCGCCTGAGGCTCAGGCACCCTTCCTCTGTCTGGAGCCGAGCGTCCGCCTGTTCCGACGGATGGCGCCGGGGGTGCCGCGAGATCGTCCAGAGGCGGATGAGCCGGCGGCGTTGGTGGTCGGCGGAGACCCTGAGTTGGCCGCGCTCTGGCCGCGGGCTGTGGTCTTGGAGAGCCCGTCCCGAGAGGCGCTGGCCGAGGCGTTGAGCCAGCGGGTCTGGTCGGTGGTCCACCTCGCCGGGCATGGCGAGGCGGGGGTGTGGTGGCTTGGTGAGGAGGCGATCAGCGCTGACGATCTGGGCGCGATGTGTCGGGGACGGATCGCGGGGGCTTGCATCCTCGCCCTCTGCGAGGGGGCGGGTATCCAAGGCACCCCGCGTCGATACGATCAGGACTGGAGCGGGCTCGCGGGCCGGCTCGCCAGCGCCGGAGTGCCTGAAGTCGTCGCCAGCCGGGCGCCGGTGTTGGGGCGGGACATCTCCGCCTTCTCACGAGCCTGGCACTCCGCGTGGCTGGAGCGCGCTGACGCTCTGGAGGCGACCGCGCGGGCGCGGAGCGCGCTCGCGAGTCGGGGGAGTCGCGCGGCGCTGGCCGGTGTGCAGGTGCTCCATGTGAGGGCGACGGGGTGATGGACGCGCCGCTGTCACTGCAGCTCCACTTTGATCATGAGGGACCGCGAACGGAGCTCCGGCTCATCGCCGGTGGGGCGCGGTGGGAATCGATCGTGGAGCTGCCGGCGCAGGTGCGGCTGGGGCTGCATCTCCTGGGGCGGGGAGCCCTCGATCCGGAGAGCGCCAACCAGGTGCTCAAGGCGCTGCTGCTCACTCCCGCCGTCGCGGAGCTGCTCGGTCGGGCGGGCGGCGGGGAGCGTCGGGGCTTGATGGCGCTTCATTGGTGGGAGAGCAGCGGCGAGGCCAGCAGTCTGGTTCGGGTGCACCTCCGTGACGGCGAGCTGCGCGATGTATACGGGCCGATCAATCCAGCGCCTCGGTGGCTGCGCCCTCTGCAGGCCGCCGGGCGCGCCGTCGGGAGGATGCCCCGCGCTCGCCGCCGCCGCTGGGGGGCCGCGCTGATGGTCGGCGCGATCTCCTGGCTTAGCGTCGCGGGAAGCTGGCGGGGGTACATCGCCGCACCGGCACACCAGCTCCTTCGCCCCATGGTGGCGGAGGGGGTGGCGGAGGGGAGCGGGGAGTGGCCGGTGCGTGTCCTGAGCCTCCCGCCGGGCGCGGACCGCGGCGACGCGGCGACAGCGCTGCGGCGCTGCGCGGGGCTCAGCGGGGAGGTGTCGGCGCCGCCGGGGCTGATCGCGCTGGATGTACGCCGCGACTTCCGGGGGAGTGACAGGGAAGAGGCCGAACTCTTGGAGGCGATCGAGGCCCTGCTTGATTCGGAGACCTCTGAGCTGATTACGGGGGTCTGGACGACCCCGGAGCGCGCGATCGCTCCTCTCGATGGGGAGCAGCCGGTGCTCCTCGGGGCCGAGTTTCTGGGGCGCGCGGGCGGAGAGGCCTCGGGGTTGGCGCTGGCGCTGGAGGTCTCACGCGAGGGCCCCTCCGGTGCGCGGAGCTGCCTGCCCTCTCTCCCGCTGGCGATCGCCCGCCGGCTGTCAGACGAGCCGCTGGAGGTCTTTGGTCGGCCTGGCGGCGCCTGGACGCCGCTGCACATCCCAGCGGGGCTGGCGACCTCCCAGACGCCGGGGTTCTCCGCCGACCGTGACGTGGTCGCGATCTGCCAGGGAGCGGAGGCGGTGCTGCTCGCCTTCTCGGATTCAAACCTGGACGGTGAGGGGTTGGATCGGGTGTCGGTCCCCGTGGTCGGCTTGAGCCCGACCCCACGCGTCGCGATCTCAGGTCCCCGCCTGACCGCCGCTGTGGTCACGGGGCTGCTCCTCCCCGGGCGTCTTCGGACCTGGGACCATCACGTAAACGCGCTCTCCATGAGAGCAGTAGCGCAGCAGGTAGCCCCCTGCGGGGTGTGGCCGGAGGGCCTGCCTCCGCTGAGCTATCTGCCTTCCCCCTTGTGGCTGCAGGCGCTGGCCCAGGCGCTGTATCTCGGCCCGGCGGCGGCGCTGTATCTCGCGACCTTCGGCGGCCGGAGGCGCTGGGAGTTCCTGGGGGTCTTCCTCGGGGGCGTCGCCCATCTGCTCGCGGCGCTGGTCGCGGCGGCCTGGAGCGGGATCTTGCTTCCCCTGGCGGCGGCTGGGCTACTGTATCTGTTGTTGGCGCTCCAGGAGGGGATCCTCCGGGCCCGACCGGAGGCGCTGTGATGGGGCTGGTGATCTGGATGTTTGCCGTCGCGGCCGCGGACCCGCCCGCAGGCGAGCCCCACCCCGAGGAGGAGGCGCTCGGTGAGGGAGAGGAGCCGCCCGCTGTCGAGGACTGGGTGGTTCAGATCTCGGATGTCTGGGAGCGCCTGGTCACGGGAGGGAGCAACGCGACCCTCCAGCTGATGAGCACCTTTGAGGCGGTCGTCGGAGAAGAGAACGAGCTCGTTCGACTGCACGAGGAGCGCGGCGCTGACCTCGATGAGGGCTGCCTGGTGGTGCCAGGAGGGTTCAGCGCTCCCGCCTTCCCGGACGCGCTCTTCTACGGCAGCGCGCCCCCGCTGGCCTGGCCGCCGGTCGAGGGAGACGTGACCCTTGCGCTCACGCGGGTCTGTGAGCGCTCGGAGTGCGCCGAGGTGGCTCACACCTGGACATGGGCGGACGACCCCGGCGCGCTGCCGGCGGAGGCGATCTCGTTGGCCTCTGGCACCTGGACCCTCACCCTGGCGGGGGCGGGAGAGACCCGCTGCACCTGGTTCAACACCGTGTCGCTTGAGCCGGTCAGCGCTTGTGAAGAGGACGGCGCGTTGGAGCAGGCGCTCTGTCAGGCGCTGGAGCTGATCGCCGAGCGGCGGGCATGGGAGGTGGAGGCGCTGGCGGTGTCCGCGACGACACCCGAGCTGGTTCGGCTGCTCCTGGTGCGGGCACAGGCGCAGCTCGTGGGGTCAGCGCCCCAGCAGGCGCCGTGAGCGACCCCACAGCTGCCGCAGCGGCCCCGGGGTGGGGCGCCGCAGGCCCGGATCGCCGAGCAGCAGATAGCCTCGCCAGTCCGCGGCGCGCAGCCAGACCTCCCAGCGTGAGGACAGGGGCCTCCCGCTGAGCATCGTCCGCTCAGTCCGGGCGGCGGCGGCGGCGGCCTCCAGCAGGTACCACTCCCGGAAGCTCCGCATCCCCCGCCCCAGCGTCTGTCCTTCCTCCAGGAACCAGCTGAGGAGATCCATGAACGGGCGCGCTCCGGGGGTGCGGGGGGAGCCCGCGACGGAGGCTGTCGTCAGGCGATCGACGTGGCCGATGAAGGCGACAGGACCGAGCTCATGGGCCAGCAGCGCTCGCGGAAGGGGGGCCGAGAAGGGGCCCCCCGGCACAGCGACCCGGGCGCGCTCCCGAAAGAAGGACTCGGCGCTGCGGGCGGGAACCCCCGCGGTGAAGCAGGCCGGACAGATGATCACGCTCCCCGATGCGAAGGGCCGCTCGGGATCCAGCGCGCCGGCGCCCACCCAGCCGCCCCCAGCGCCGGTGATGGCGCCCCAGTCCGACGGCTCCGCGGGGAACTCGACGCCGTGGGAGGCGGCAAAGACCAGGGTGGGGCCGCGAGCGGCCTGGAGGGCCTCCGTGAGGCTCGTTGTGTGTGCCAGATCCCCGCTCAGCTGCCGCAGCGAGCGGTCCGCGACCGCGCGATGCGAGGCCAGCGGCGCGGCCAGGCGGTCATGACTGAGGCGCGTGGGCGCGTCCTGCTGCGGCGAGAAGAGCAGCGCGCCCTCAGTCGGGAGCTTCCCCGACTCGTAGCGCGCCACCCGGCGCGCGTAGCGTCGGCACCCCTCCCAGTCCAGCGCCGCTGTCAGCCCACAGTCCAGTCGTCCGGTGACAAAGTCCCGGTCCAGATCGAACTGCGCCTCAAAGGGGAAGCGATCGGGGCCGCCCAAGAGGAGGAGGTGCCGGGGAGGGGCGGTCGAGCGCTCAAGGATCTGCTCCGCCAGCGAGCTGGGGCGAGCCGGGCTGGGTGGGTCCACGGCGATCAGGCCGAGCTCGCCGTCGTAGCCGCGCCACGCCTCTCCCCGCGCGGCCCGGTGCGCGATCAGCGGCGCCAGCGCCTCCGCGGCGTCCTCCCGGTCGGACCGGAGACAGACGACAGCCCAGCCGGTCACGGCGATGTTGAAGGGGTCTTCGGCGCCTGGGGAGTCACGCCAGCCCCGGGGCCGCGCCGGCGCGGCGGACGCCAGCAAGGCCGACGCGGTCGCCGGCGCCGCGCGCAGCGAGCCGGCGGCGCCCACGCGCGCGTCCCAACCCAGCGTGGGGGTGTCCAGTTCTTCCGCCAAGGGGCACCACCTCCACGGCATTTTGAGCGCGGCGCGCCCAGCAGAGTATCGTCGCTGTCAGGAGAGGTCTGTTGCGATACGTGCTTTGTTGGCTTTCGCTGCTCGTTTCCCTGGATGTCTCGGCGGGCCCGAGCTGTCGATCCCCGGGTCTGTGGGATGCCCGCAGGGCCTGGAAGAGCGAAGACGTCGGGCGGGCGGGGGAGCAGGTCGCCGCGCGGGTCGAGCAGTGCGCGTCGGAGCTCTACTCGGCGGACTTCGAGGGGATTCCGCTGTCGGTGAGGGAGGCCCGACGTCTGCGAAAGTGGATGTACGCGATTGACGTCGAGCGCTCCGCGGAGGACGGCGCGCTGGCCTTCGAGCTGGCTCGCCTGCGCGTGGCCGGCGAGATTCACCTCGCCCGGGAGGGCCCCCGCCGCCGTCGCGAGCGGTTCCCGGATCGGATGTCCGGCGCCTGGAGGAGCCTGGCGACGTTCCTCAACAACGCTGAACTCTATGAGGAAGAGCTGCTGGCCAATCAACGCGATCAAGCGATGATGAGCGCTCGCTTTGGAGCCGAAGCTCCCCTCACCCTGAGTCAGCTCCGGGTGACGGGGCGGATCCTGAGCCGGCTCGGACAGCACGAGGAGGCGATCACCATCCACGAGGCGATCCTCGCGGCCCAGCGCGACGGGCTGACCCCGCATCAGTTCAAGCGCCGCGCTGATCAGGAGCTCTATGATCAGCTCCTGCGTGGCGGGCTGACGCTGAGCGACACGCCCCGAGAGATCATGGTGAGCCACAAGCTGCTGGCCGACGCGTTCCATGGCGCGGACCGGCTTGATGAGGCGCTCGAGCATCGGAATCAGGCGCTCTCGATCGCCCGATCGCTGGGGGAGCCGTCGCTGGATGTCTCCCTGGCGTTGGTGAACCGCGCGCTGGTGTATCAGTCGATGGACCGCTGGCGGGAGGCGCTGACGGATCTGGACGCCGCTGTCGCCATGAACGCTCGCCTCCTGGCCGCTGACCCGGATCGGGGAGCGGCTTCGCTCTTCATGACGGCGGCGCTGGATGCCCGCCTTCACCGCGGCGGCGTGCTCCGTGACATGGCCAGGTACGACGCGTCCATCGAGGAGCTGGAGGCGGTGGTCGCGGCCTGGGAGGCGCACACCCATCCGGGCGACACCAAGGTGCTGGGCGCGAAGGAGACCCTCGCCTCCGCGCTGCTCGCCGCCGGGCGGGTCGAGGACGCGCAGGCGCTCTACAGGGAGGTGCTGGCTCAGGAGCTGGAGGGGGTGTTGCCGAAGCCGCGCGCCTCCCGACTCCGGGGGTGGGCGTCGGCGCAGTGGCGCGCGGGGTATGTCCACGAGGCGATCCAGGGGTACGAAGAGGCCCTCCAGACCCTGGAGGCCGCGGGGCTGGAGCGACTCGCGCTCCACAGGCTGATCCGCAACGAGCTGGCGCTGGCGCTGTCGAGCGTGGGCGAGCATCACCGGGCGCTCGTGATGACGCAGGCGCTCGTTGTCGAGAGCGCGGCGTTGAGCCAGGAAGATCAGGCGATCACCTACAACAACCAGGCCTCGGTGTTCAACAAGCAGGGGCGCCTGGCTGAGGCGATCGAGGCCCAGGAGCGGGCCGTGCTGCTGAGCGCGGGGCGGGACGTCCGACCGCAGACACACGCCTCGCTGCTGTCCAGCTACGGCTCGATGCTGGACAGAGCCGGGCGCAGCGAGGAGGCGTTGGTGCCCCTGGAGGAGGCGCTGGCTATTCAGCGCCATGTCTACGGCGACTCTCATGGGTCGGTGCTCGTGGCGATGAACAACCTCGGGATGGCGCAGCTCAACCTGAGGATGTTGGAGGCCGCGGAGGCCAGCCACAGGGCGGTGCTCCAGGCCCGCGAGGCTTCGCTGGCGCCGCACCACCCCGATCGTCTGCTCTCGATGTCGAACCTCGCCGCGGTCTTGTCGGCGAGCGGCCGCCTTGAGGAGGCCATCGCGCTCGAGCGCGGGGCGCTGGAGGCCGCCGACGCGGCGAACCTCGGCCAGGCCGAGCTGCTGCGGTTGGAGCAGAACCTCGCCTCCTCGCTGGCCCTGTCCGGGGCGCTTGAGGAGGCGCTGGCGATGCAGGAGGGCAGCCTGGCGCGCGCGCTGGCCCGCGCGGAGGTCGCGCCGCTGCACCCCAACCACCTGACCTGGCGCAGCAACATCGCGGACACCCGGATCCGGCTGGGGCTGGCGAGGTTGGCCGCTGGTGATCGTTCAGGGCTGGCGCTGGCTGAGCAGGCGATCGCGGAGAGAGAGGCGCTGCTCTCGGACTTGGAGGGGGTGCTGGGGATCGAGCACGAGCGCACCGGCCGCGAGGCGCTTCAGCAGGCGCGGGCGTCCTGGGGGCTGTCGCGGGCGCTGCGCGTCGCGGGCGCGCTCGCGGAGGCCGAAGAGGCCGCACGGCGCGCCCGAACATCGCTGGCGCGAGCCGACCCCGCGGTGCTGGCCAGCCGCCAACGCGCCGCCGTCCTGGGGCTGGAGCTGCGCCAGATCGCGGGCGCGGAGATGGCCTGGGAGGCCCACAGGCTGGCCCTCGCGGTCGCTCCGGAGCGGGCGTGGAGCTACGCGTTGAGCGCGCGGGGGTGGGCGGTTGATCCAGCCACGGGGCGACGCTGCCAGCTGGCGGTGACCCCCGAGGATGCCGCCAGCTGCGACTGCGCGCGCAGAGCGCGGCTGGCGCGGGCCGCGCTCCCGAATCTCTCGACGAGCCAGGCCGCCGGGCTGGCGGCTTGTCTGGAGGACACGCCGGCGGAGCTGGTCCACCGAGACGCCGCGAGCGCGGTGCGGCGGGTAGAGGCGAGCGCCGCGGCGACGTTGGGGGGGGCGCTGGCGTCGCCTCCTGAGCCGGCGGCGGTCAGCGCGGCGCTCGACGACGGCGAAGCGCTGGTGGAGTTCTTCCGCTATTCGCCGGTGACGCCGCCCGGGACGCCGCGGGCCGCGAAGCGATACGGGGCCTACCTGCTGCTTCCCGGCGCCGAGGCGCGCTTCGTGGACCTGGGACCGGCCGAGCCGATTGAGTCACTTGTCGACGCCTGGCTGGCTCCCATGCATCACACCGGCCGGGGGCTGCGGGGGGTGCCTCGGGCCGTCGGGGCCGCGCTTGAGGAGGCGTTGTGGGGGCCGCTGGCTCCGGTGGCGAGCGCCGAGCGGCTCTACCTCATTCCCGACGGCGCGCTCGCGGCGCTGCCGCTGGAGGCGTTGGAGCCAGATAATCCCCGCGAGATCGTCTACCTGAGCGCCGCCGCGGATCTGCTGACCGCCCCATCACCGCTGGGGGAAGGCTCGCTGGTGCTGACCCAGGTGCGCTACGGAGGAGCCGATATCGAGAGCGAGAGCGAGGCCGAGGCTGTCGCGAGCCGAGGAGCAGCGGGCTGCCCGCGATCGGGTTGGGGCGTGCTCGGAGGGGGTGTGCCCCTCTCAGGGGGCGACGTGGAGTACCTGCGGGGGGCGGAGGCGACGGAGGAGGGCCTGCTGGAGGGGGTGGCGGGGCGTCGACTGGTCCACCTGGACACCCATGCCTGCTTTGGCGACAGCGGGGATCCGTTGGGAGACGGCGTGGTGGTCCTGGCTGGCGCTAACGACGGGCGTCTCCCCGGAGCCGATGACGGCTATCTGAGCGCCTGGGAGCTGCTCTATGCGCCGCTTGAGGGGGTGGAGTTGGTGGTGTTCGCGGCCTGTGAGTCCGCGCGGGGGAGGGCGCTGGCGCCGGGGCAGAGCGGCCTGGGGTTGCGCTTCGCGGCGCTGCACGCTGGCGCGGGCGCGGCGCTGGGTGGGCTCTGGCAGGTCGATGATCAGGCGACGTCGCGTTTCTTTGAGGTCTTCTACGTCGCGCTGGGGGCGGGAGCGACGCCGTCAGAGGCGCTGCGTCAGGCGCGGGACGCGCTGCGAGCGGACCCTCGCTACGCGCACCCCTACTACTGGGCGGCCTGGACTATCGCCGCGAGGTATTAGCACGCCGCGCGGCGTACTCCCCGGCCTTCAGGCGCCGCAAGTTTGGCGCCACTGTCAAAGAGCGGGCTCCGCTCCCCGCGCTCCCCCGCTCCCCGCGCTCCCCCGCTCCTGGCGCTCCTGCCGGTCCCCGCGAGCGAAGCGAGCTCTGAGCGCGCAGCGCGACAGCTCCGATCATCAGAGCGGTGCTCCTCCAGAGCGGCTCCCACCGGGGGGGAGCAAGCCTGCGAGCGTGACCACCCCGCAGGGCGCGGAATCATGCCCGGTAAGTCGCGCCCGCGCACCCTCGAAACCGACTCACATGATCGGAGCTGTCGCGCTGCGCGCTCAGAGCTCGCTTCGCTCGCGGGGCGCGGGGGGCGCGGGGAGCGGGAGGTACTAGGTCGGACTGAAGCGCGCGGACAGCCTCGCTCCGGTATCCACCGTCTCACCGACCATGCCAAGCGCCAGACAGTCGAGCAGCGCTGTGTCGCAGAGTTTGATGAACGTCTCGACGGCGGCGGGGGTCTGTGGCCCGCCCAGCGTCTGCCAGACCGCCGCGACCGCCGACGCGGGAGACTCATGGAAGATGCGGTGGAGTGCCTGGAGTCCGGGCTGAATGATCCCCTGGTGCAGCGCCGTCAGCACCTCGGGACGCACAGCCTCCCGCAAGCGCTCAGGGCGCAGCACCTCGGCGCCGAGCGCTCTGCAGGCGGGGCATCGCGGGGAGCCCCCTTCACCACTCAGCAGCTGTCTTACGGCGGCGTTGTGGGCTTCCGCTCTGCTCATCATCAGCGCCGGCCTCTCGCCGCCGCCGCCCCGGATCGGACCGCCCAGCGGGAAGCGCAGCCCGGCCTCCCGCGTCCGCGCTCGCCTGACCGCCTGCGCCGCCCGCTGTCGGCCTCGCAGCGCGCTCGTCGCGGCGCTGACGGCGTCCGCTTGACCCGGCAGGTGCTCCGCGGCCCACAGACGCGGCCTCCGCGGCAACCCCGAGGCCTCCAGCTGTGACAGCAGCAGCAGGGCGTCTGAAGCGTTGAGGTGCTCCCGCAGCAAGGCCAGCAGTCGAGCGGATCCCCCAGCGGCTGAGGACAGTGGATCCTCCAGCCGCTCGAAGAAGTGCTGGAGGAGGGGCGCCAGCGACTCGGTCTCGACGAGCTGGGAGAGGAACAGCGCGGGGGTGTCGACTCCGTCGAGCGCCACGACCCGCGTCGCCTCCAAGAAGAGCGCCGCAGGCCCCAGCCGCCCGCCGTCCCGGGTCCGTGGCCAGCCTCGCCCAGCGGCCCGCCAGGGCTTCAGAGAGGCCTCGAACGGCCCCCGCAGCTGGAGCGAGGGCATGTGGGTGACGGCGAAGTTCTCCGCTGCCTGGTTCAGGGTGTCGGCGACCGCGGCGGCGGCGCGCGCAGCGGGATCCGTCGGGAAGCTCGTCAGCAGCGTCGTCGCCAGCGGCGAGCTCCCCCGCTTGCCAGGCAAGCCCGCCGCCGCCTGCGCCGCGGCGACCAGCTCGCCGACATAGACCACGTCCTCGCGGGCCTCGGCCAGCGCGTTCCCGGTCAGCACCTCGCAGCGCCCGTCGCGAGCGGTGAAGCGCGCGGCCAGCGCCACGCGGCCGCGGCTGACCGCTCGGCAGGCGCGGAGCTGCCCGGCGGCGGCGGTCAGCCACTCCGGCCAGCTCAAGGGCTCCTCATTGCCCAGGAGCACCCAGGCCTCCAGCACCTTGCAGGCCCTCAGTGTGCGAAGCTCAGCCTGCCAGCGCGCGCCGGTCAGGGGCGCTCGCAGCAGCACCGCCCGCAGCACATCCACCCACTGCGTCGGCGCGGCGCCGCGCTCAGCGAGCCGACCGTCGAGGAGGCGGACGGCCTTGAGGGCTTCCGGGCTGCGGGCCATCGCCAGGAGCAGGTGCGCGAAGTGGTGGGATCGCGCGCTGTCCTCTTCCCAGCGGCGGATCTGGTGGCACCAGCGCAGCCAGGAGTCCTGGGGGGCTCCGCCCGACGACGGAGCGTGCTGAAAGCAGATGGCCACCAGCAGCTGGTCGAGCTCATCCAACAACATCGACCACGCTCGGACGCCTGCGGTGATCCGCGCTGGCTCTGGCAGCTCGCAGGCGATCGCGAGCGCGAGTGACGCCTCCTCCACGGTCTCGCCGTCGGCCAGTCGGGCCTTGATGAAGTGCGCTGAGAGGCCCCAGAGGCGGGACCAGGCTGAGGCGGAGCGGCGCGCCAACGCCTTGCGCAGGGCGTGCTCGGGGGAGCCTTTGGGGAGCGCGAGGCCCAGCACTTCCCAGGCGCGCTCCGCGTCCTCGGGCGACCAGCTCGCCTCGAAGCTCAACAGCGCCCCGACCAGGAGGCATGTCCAGGGACCGTCAGCCTCGGGGGGGAGCTCGATGCGGCGCGTCAGCTCACCGTGGAGCAGGCGGGCGATCGCCTCCCGGGGCAGCGGCTCAGCCACGATCCATCAGCCCGATGTCCAGCGCTCCAGAGCAGACAGCCTGCACAAGCGCGCCCGCCTGTCGTGTCTCCGTGATGAGCCACAGCGCCTCGGGGCGGCTGCTCCGCCGGTAGCGGAGCGGGCCCTCCTCGCTGCGCGCCGCGCCGAGGTCGATGACCTCTCCATAGGCCGCCAGCTTGATGGGCGGCGGCTGTGTGTGCGCCCAGCGCGCCAGCGCCGTCGGGAGGTCCGCTCCGGCGGCGTCCAGCCGCCGGAGGCCGGCGCCCAGCCGCCCGCTCAGCGCGCGCCGCTCCTCTTCCAGATCCTCCTCCTCCCCCCAGAACGTCAGCGGCAGCAGCTCCTGGATCGCGACCTCCAGCGCCGGGACAGGAGACCAGTCGGGCAGTGATGCACGCTCCAGCGACCCCGCGAGCAGCTGGAGCGCGCCCCGAACCCTCGCGGCGAGGAGGCTGCCCGGGGTGGGAGAGGCGTCGCCCAGGTCGCGAGCCAGGGCCGGCGCGGCCTCCGCCAGGAGGGCCCGGTCCAGCCGGTCCAGCCGGGGCGTCATGAAGTCAGGCAGGCGGTGCAGCCGCAGGTGGAGGGCCTCGCACAGCGCCGCCATCGCGGCGCCGAGCGCGCCGAGCACCTCGGCCTCGAAGTGGAACGCGAGCTGGCATCGGGCGAGCAGCGCCCGTCCGTGCGGCCCGATCGCGGCTCGCCCCGGCCCGTCGCCACCTCCCAGCCAGGAGACTGTGACCCATGCGCCTTCGGGGGCACCGGTGAGGGTGATGCCCTCGGCGTCGGCGAGTCCTCTGAGCCGCCGTGTCAGCGCCGCGAGATCGGGCAGATCGTCCGGTTGAGCGCCGGGGCCTGGCGACACACAGATTCGCGGCTGTTCGGAGAGCAGAGCGTCCACCATCCATCAATTATCACGCTTCGAAGTCGGCTTGTCCATGGGGCACCGCGCTCGAACCGCTGCACTCACGACAGGGACGGACCCACAAAAAACGGAGCCGTCCATGACCTTCTCTTCTCTCTCGCTGAGCCTCATCACCGTCAGCCTCGCGGGGGTCTGGGTTGGCACCCCTGTCTCCGGCGGCGCCGGGGCGACGCCGCAGCTGATTCTCGACGAACAGTCGCTGCCTGTCAGCTCGTTGACGCTGCTCGATGAGGCCGGTCAGCAGGTCACGACCACGCTCTCTGCGGATCTGCTGGCGCCCGGCGTCGCCTTCAGCCTGCCCCCTGGCGAGTGGGTCTCCCTGACGCTGGAGCCCGGGGCCGCCGCGCTGTTCGAGGGGTACGGCGTCACGGGCGGCACCTTCGACCTGGATCTCGATGTCGGCAGCCTCAGCCTGGACTTCGATCCGCCGCTGTCGGTCCCCGCGGGTCAGAACCCCTCGGCTTCTCTGGTGCTGGCCTGGGACGGCTGGCTCTCGGCTGCGCTGCTGGGGCTGGACCCCGGTGAGCACATCTCCGTCGCTCCCGGGCATTCGCTTCACAACGTCCTGGTTGATCGGCTGGAAGTTGTTTGTATCGACTGAAGGGGGGGGGTGTATCTGAACACAATACGGTTTGTGATGAACCCGCCCAGAACATCGGGTCTGATGAATTACAATAAACTTCCCAACCTGCTCTGGATAGCCCGATGTTTCGTGTGCGATATGCCTGCGTCTTGGCGGTAGCTCTGATGACTTCTTGTATTGCGCCGACTGTCATGAAGACGAGCAACGTGACGGTCCCGGTGATGTACGGGCACGTGCATGAGATCGGCGCTGAGCCAGCGGTGTTGACGGACCTGAAGAGCGGCTTCTCCGCGAAGGCGGAGAGCATGCTCTCCGTGTCTGTCGAAGAGAACGAGTACTACAGCGAGACGACGACATACAGCCAGTTTGAAGGCGCGAACAAGTTCGACGCCGCCATCCTCACCGCACAGGGCACGTGCCATCAGTGCGCGGTTCAGGTGCATAACGTGAAGGTCGGCGCCTACCACAGCTTCTTGATCGCCGGGCTCATCGAGGCGAACTGGGTTCGCATCGATGGGGGGATCTACAACTATGAGTAAGCATATCCTTATACTCGGAGCTCTCTGCCTGACGTTGTCGGGGTGCACGGGGGCGAGGGGCTCGCTGCGCTTCGACCAGCTGGACTACCCGGTGTCTTCGAGTGGCTATCTGTACACCCCCGAGGCGATCACAGAGGTCGTCGTGGTGGACCAGATGTACCTCTCCGTGAATCTCTGGGGAATCGGCTGGTCCTTGATCCCATTGAACGGAAAGGTCGATGTCTCCGATTTGATCAACTACCGGATCTCCGCGGCGGGAGGTGAGGGCATCATCAACCTCTCGATCACTACGGACAACTGCGGCATCAACTATGTGTGGCCGCTCAACATGTTGCCGGTGTGGCCCGGGTGCGTGGCGGTCGGGATTCAGGGGGACATCGTCCGCGGCGTGGGGCTGAGCGACGCCAGCGAGGAAATCCATACGGTCGATGAGGTTGTGGAAGTCCTGCTCGCCGCGGTCAGCGAGCACGGCACCGGGCCGAGTCGGTAGGGGGCGAACATGTCAGGTCTGATCTGGAAACACTGCTCCCTGATGCTCCTGCTGTCAGCGTGTGGATCGGCGCGGGTCTACCAGCCGCCCCCGCTCTCCGCCGCGGCGATGGCTGTTCGGTTTCTACCCGGAACCCAGGCAGTCAGCACGAGCCTGAGCGAGAGCTGTGAGCCGGTCGGGAGCGTCCAGCGGCTCAGCGGCGAGACGTCGATGCGCCGGGTAGCGGAGAGCCTCGGGGCGAACATCGTGCAGGTCGTGTATGGGAGCACCACCACGACCTCGGACAATCTCACCCTCGGTTACCTCACGTTTACAGAGCGATCGGTAGTCACGGGGCCTTCTACAGTGCGGTTCTGGAGATGTGTGGAGTAGTCCGTATCTCCATGCCGGGTTTGTCTGTGTTTTTACGGGTAGAACAATAAACAAAGCGAGAAGACAATGAAGCGCAGGAGATTCTTGACACAGACACTGAAGGCTGGCGGTGTAGTGCTGGCGACCCCCGCGATGCTGGAGGCGATGACCGGCCGCGCGGAGGCCAGGCGTCAGCTGCGGCGCGCGCCGACCACGTTGCGGGAGCCCCTTGATGCGTCCTATCTGTCGGATGCTGTGTGGGGTGAGCTCCCCTGGAAGGGAGACGCTATCAAGGCGTTCTCTCCGAGGTCTGAGATCGAAGCGTATCTCAGCGCGACCTACAACTGGAAGCGCAAGCTCATCGACAGCTTCCTTGAGATGGGCAACGAGTTTCTGGGCGCCGCTGGCAGCATGCTGCGCTTCTTCCTCCCTCCGGTCCTCTTCTCTGGGCTGAACATGACTGTGTCTGTGCTGAGCACGAGCGCGTCGATCCTGCCTGGGTTGGCTCAGGTCGGCGGGAGGCTCATGCTGGATGGCGCGGAGGATCTGGCTCAGATTGTCAAGGACTGTGTCTTCCCCTTTGTGGTCGGGGCGCTGGATAGAACCTTTCACGTCGTGGGCAATGTCTTCCGCGCGGTCTCGATGCTGCTCAACAAGCTGGAGGGGGGGCAGCCGAATCTGGCGATTCGCAAGAGCCTCATGCCCGCAGAGGGCTTCCACCATGACGGCTGGGAGCTCCCGGGCAGTACAGTCGTCGAGGGAGGGTTTCACCCAGCGCAGTCGTTTTCGGATGACGGCAGCGGTGTCTTCCTGTCTCGCCACGCCTACACCCCCGAAGGGACGCCGGACGTTCCCCGGTACATCCTCGGCCACTACAGTCCAGCAGGTCGCGCGACCTACCTGCTGGAGGCGTGATGTCTGTGATCGTGTTGGTGCTGGGGGGCGCTCGGGCCTTTGCTGGAGGTGGACTGGATGCGGTGACGCTGGAGGAGGAGCGTGACGTTGTGGAGGGGTGGCTTGAGGTGGTGGCTCAGCGGGAGGGGGCACCACCCCAGTCACCCTTCAGCGGGGGGATGCGACTCGTCGGACTCTCCGCGCTGGCGCCGGTGTGGGAGACGTCGGGGGTGGGCTATCGCGCGCTGGGCTTTGGAGGTCGAGCCGCCTGGGAAGTGTCGCCGCCGCTGGTGTTGGAGGTAGGGTTGGATGGGGCCTGGGAGATGAACGGGCAAGAGGAAGGTGAGTGGAACCTCCTGGTGCCGTCAGCTGGTGCCCGACTGCGTGTCCTCGCATTCGGACCCGTGGCGCTGGAGGTGCCGCTGAGCGCCGAGGCCGCGCGCTGGCTGCAGCGGGAGGACACACAGCAGCGGGTCGTCGGGCTGGGCGGCAGCGCCGGGCTGGGGCTGGCCTGGGACATGGGCGCAGGGCGGGCCTCGCTGGGCGCGCGCTATCACGGCTGGCGCGCTCTGGTTGACGTCCTGGAGGACGAGCCGGTAGCGCTGGAGAGCCTGGCGTCGACTGATCTGAACGTTGGCGCGATCGGGCTGGAGTTTGGTCTGTCCCGTCGAGCGGAGGGGCGTGCGGCGCTCCCCGAGCCGCGAGCGTGGTCGTCGGAGATGCCGCTGCCCGAGGACATGGAGCTCCGCTCGGCTTGTGGGGAAGAGGCCTGGACGCTGGAGGTCGGCGCCTTGCACCACGTCTGCCGCTTGGAGAGCGGGGGGTGGGTCGGTGTGGGCGGGAACAGCGGCGAGGACTTCCTCGTGTTCGCGCCGATGCTTGAGGCGGTAGCGTCGCTCTGGCTCCACTTTGATGACGCGGGGATCTCGGCTGAGGTGCTCCAAAGCGGCCTCATTCCTGTCACCGGTGGGCTCAGGGATGCCTGGACAATGACCACCAGCGGGGGGCAGGCGCTGACCATCGAAGGGCTCACGCAGCGCACCGTGGCGGGGGAGGTGTTTGTCAGCAGGTATCCCTACGAGGTCGGAACGGCGCGCTACCGCGTCGTCGGCGTCAGCGGCTCGCTCGTCGACGGACAGTCGAGCACCTTCCTCCTGAGAGAGCTCTGAACATGCTTGTTGTTGCGCTTCTGACAGCGCTCGCGCCTGCTTCCGCGAGCTCGTCTGATGATCTCTACGACTGGATGGCGGGCGTCGAGGAGAGCGGGGAGGTGTATACCTCGCGCTCAGAGATCGAACTCTGGATGAGTGAGGTCGTCGGGGACGCTGACGAGCTGACCTCGGAGCTGCTCCTTATTGCCGCGACGGCTGCGCTGGCGGTGACCCCCGAGGCGCTCGACAACCGCGTCGGCGGCACGATCTCCGCAGCCGTAAGCCGCGAGGTGGTGGATGTCCGGGTGCCGGGAATACCTGAGGCGCGCCTGGTCAACTCAGCTGACGGTGAGCTGCAGGTGTCGATACCGCCGATGACGCCCGCTGGGGACTACACGGTGATCGTCGACCACGGTGACGATCAATCCTGTGGCGAGATTGCGTTGACCTGGGAGCCCTGCGAGCTGGAGTCGGTCTACTTCCCCTTCGACCGCTACGATCTCCTCCCCGAGGAGCTCACCCGGCTGGAAGAGGGGGCGGCCTGTCTGCTGTCAGCGGGGGTGACTGCGGTGAAGATCTACGGTCACGCGGACGCTCGTGGGACACCCGCCTACAATCACGCGCTCTCCGAGTGGCGCGCGGACACTGTCCAGGCGGCGCTGGCCAGGCACGGGATCGACGCCGAGCTCGCGCCGCTGGGTGAGCAGGTGCCCGCTTCAGTGACAAGCAGGGAGGACGCGCTGGCGCGAAGCCGCCGGGTCGAGGTGGTCCCGACGCCTGGTGACGCCGACGCCTGCGTGGCTGAGTGGCGGACCGCGGGCTGCTACCGGGCGCTGGAGCTGCCTGCGGTGCCGCGGACACCAGCAGTCTACGATCAACGCGTCGACTGCTCGTCACCCTCAGTGGCTGTCGGTGCCGAGAGCGGAAAGTAGTACAGCAGGCACTGGTAGACCTGCGCGCCGGGCGTTGAGGAGTCATCCAGGACGCCCATGAGGCGGTTCTGGATCTCAATGATCTCTCCTCTCAGGCGACCCATCAACGATCTTGGGACCGCGATGGTCAGTCCACCAAACCAATAGCGATCCGGGGGGAGGAAGTCAGGATCGCGGTCGGTCTCCCGCAAGGTCTTGGAGGCCAGCTCAAGCATCTGGTGGTGGTAGCTGTAGGCCGACTGTCCCTGAACGATGGGGGGCGTCGCCAGGCTCTCCTGGTTGGGCAGCACCCGTCCGTCCGGCAGCTGCTCGGCCAACCCCAACTCCACCAACGCATCCAGCGCTTCTTTGGCCTGTGTAGGGGTGATCGGCGGCCACAACTTAGAAGCAATCCAGTCCGGATCGGCCTGAGCGCCCTCACAGCGCAGGAGCTCGATTACCGCCGGGTAATACCACCGGTTCAACAGCTCCAGGAGATCGCCTTGCAGATGCTGGGCGCTCCGGCGGCGTAGAATGACCCGGATCGCCTCTGAGGCGGTGTGTTTCTCATCAGGCAGCTCGGCCCGGTCCAGCCGCACCAGCAGCAGGAAGAACTGTCGCTGCTCCTCGGTGAGCTTCATCGCGTCGCTGAAGGCGCGAGCGGTGCGCTCGGTGAGCTGCTGTCGCTGTCGGATGACGTTGTTGAGGGCGCTGGGGCTCTTCAGCCTGGCCTGGCGCATGAACACCCGATGGCTGTACCGGGGGTTGTCTTCCTTGCGAGCATCGAACCAGTCCTTCAGGAAAGTCCGATAGTTCAGGTAAGTGAAGATGTCTGGAGCCGCCAAAGCTCCTCCCAGAGGGAGGATATCATGGTCCCCAGGAGAATACGGCGGCGTCGATGAGCAGCGGTCCGCCGCCGGCGGCGTGGACCTCGAAGCGGGTGTCGGAGCCCGCGGCGTAGGTGCCCGGGAGGGCGAGGGTGCTCTTCTCGACGTGCTCGGCCGCCGCGCGCAGATCGTTGCCGTCGTCCAGCTCGCCGAAGGTGAGGGTCTGTGAGGCGACGATCTCACCGTCGACGGTCCAGCGCACGGTGGCGGCCAGCGTAGCGGGGTCGATCGGGGTGGAGAGGGTGCCCAGGCCGAGCACCGCGGTGCCGGTGACGGGCCCTCCAGAGGCCGCCTCCGGTGGGATGACGCTCAGGGCCACGCCGGGCCCGTCGGACTCCAGAGCGCCCATCACCGCGCCGCCCGAGGCGGTCTCGGCCCAGGTTCCGACCGCGATGAGCGCGCCCACCTCACAGCGATCGCAGTCCGCCTCGGCCTCGGACCACTGGAGGCGGGCGTCGTCAAAGAAGAAGGACATCAGGAGCGGGGTCACGTAGGTCCAGGGCATCGGCCGCAGGCCCGTCTGGACGTGGTGGGTGTCGCCGGGGGCCGGGTGGTTGAAGTCGTGCCAGCCGTAGCGCAGGCCCGCGGGATCGTAGGCCGCCTCCAGGGCCGCCAGCAGCTCCTCGCCGTGCACGGCGGCGGTGATGTCGTCCTGGTTGTTGGTGGCGCCGAAGATCGGCTTGGTGAGCACGCCGTCCTCGATGAGCGCCACCACGGAGTTCTCCCGGTAGCGCTCCGGCACCGCCTCCGGCCCGCCCCCGAGGATGTGCACCAGCGTCGCCGCGAAGTCGAACTGGGTGCGGTCCTCCAGATCGATGGGCCCGCTGTCCACCACCGCCGCGATCACCTCGTCCCGCCGCGCGGCGGCCAGCCCGGCGCCGATGGCCCCGGTGGAGGTGCCCCAGGCGACCACCGGCCCGTCGATGTCCACGCCGCTGCTCGGGGAGAGCGCCCAGTCCAGGCTGCGGGAGAGGAAGGAGTAGCCGTGGTGATTGGTGTCCACCGGATCGTCCGGCCCGAGGCCCAGCCACACGTCGCACCAGCGGTTCACCGGCGCCAGCACCGCCAGGTTGTTGCGGGTCGCGTGGTACACCGCCGTGCCCCAGCCGATGAGGAAGCGCTCCCGGGCGATCTCGGCCACTTCGGTGTCGCAGGGCTCGGCGCTGTCGTCAGCCGCCGTGGAGCCGTGCAGGTAGAGCACGATGCCGTCCACCGGTCGATCCTCGGCGGGGCGGATCCAGGTCAGCGAGGGGGCGACGCCGTCCGCGCCCAGCACGCCCGTGTTGTCGACCCACTCCTCGACCACGTACCCGACCTGCGCCCAGGTGGTCTCGTTCACCTCGGCGCGATCGAACTCCGAGGGCGTCGGCGGCGCGGTGTCGTCGGTGGTGGAGGTGTCGTCCGTGCCGTCGGAGTCAGCGGAGTCGTCGGCGGGGGTCGTCTCAGAGTCGACGGGGGCCGAGGTTCCACCCGGATCGGAGTCGCCGGCGTCTTTGCCGCAGGCGAGCAGCAATGGCAGCAGGAGGGTGTACATCGGAGCCATGGAGGGTAGCGCCTTTTGCGCAATGTCGCAGAGCGCATCGCGCGGCTGTCGGCTACCTTGAGCCGCATGTTGACCTTGACGCTATCGCTCTTGCTGCCACTGTGCACCGGGGCTGTCGACTCGCTCATCCACTGGTCGGACCCTCAGCCGCCGCCCCCGCCGGTCGAGGGCGCGCCCGCCCCGGCGGGCAGCGTGGCGCTGGAGGAGGACGTCTTCCGGGTCCACGAGAAGGTCTCGGTCAAGCTGACCTACACCGCGGGCGAGGAGCTCTTCCCCGGCGACATCATCCGGGTGGAGGAGCCCATCTTCCACGGCATGCGCTGGGCCAAGTGGGGCTACCTGAGCACCAACGCCGGCCAGTGCTCCCCCCTCTCCGAGGTCGAGGAGGCGAGCGCGGGCTTTGTCACCGCCACCACGAACTCCGGCGCCCAGCTGAGCGTGGTCCACTCGACCAACAACTCCGACATCCACGCCTACGGCACCGTCGATGTGGAGATCGTCAGCGGCGGCGTGGCCCCCGGTGAGACCGTCACCTTCAGCCTGGGCGTCACCGACAACGACTGCGGCTGGCAGACCGCCAACCGCGCCTTCACCGACGTACCCATCCGCGCCTTCGAGCTGATCGGCGGCGCCGACGTCGAGCCCGTGCTGGTGTCGCCGAGCCCTCTGTTCTCCTTCGTCGCTGAGGAGGAGGTCGCGCTGGTCGAGGCCATCCTGCCCAGCACCGCCGCCGTCGGCGAGGTGGTGGCCCTGCGGGTCGCCGAGCTGGATCGGTGGGGGAACGTGGCCGGGGAGGGCGAGGTGACCTTGGAGGAGGTGAGCTTCGACGCGCCGGGCATCCACCGGGTCGAGATCACGCGCGGGGACATCACCGCCACCTCCAACCCCATCCTGGTCACCGAGGTGGCCCCGGCGTTCGGGATCTACTGGGGCGACCTGCACACCCACCACGGTCACTCCTACACCGACGACAGCGGCGACTGGATCAACGAGAACCACGCCTACGCCCGGGACGTGATGGGCCTGGACTACGCCAGCGAGTCGGTGAAGGCGCCGCCTCATGAGCTGGACCACGAGGCCCTCTGGGAGGCTCAGCAGCGGGCTTGTCGGGAGTACACCGACGGCGCCTACGTGGCGCTGCTGGGCTTCGAGTGGATGGGCGACGCGGCCCAGGGTCACCACAACGTCTACGTGGACGGCTGCGAGCTGGAGCCCGGCAGCGCGACCTTCCGGGACGTCGAGGAGGATCTCTGGACGTACATGGAGAGCGCCGAGGCCGAGACCGGCTACAACATCGTCTCCGTGCCCCACGCGTCGAGCTACACCGGCTTCAACTGGCGGGTGCGCGACGATCGGCTCCGGCCGGTCGCCGAGGTGTACTCCGAGTGGAGCACCTCGATGGACGAGTCCCAGCCGGGCAGCGTGCCCGACGGGCTGCGCTCCGGGAACCGCATGGGCTTGATCGCCGCCAGCGACAACCACGACGGCTGGCTGGGCAACGGGCTCGCCAAGAAGGACGCGCCGGGCGGCATCGGGGCGATCCTGGCCGAGGAGCTGACGGCGACGGGGCTGCTGGAGGCGATGCAGGACCGCCGCACCTACGCGACCACCGGCGATCGCATGCTGCTCCAGGTCGAGCTGACGGACGGGGACGAGGTGTACCCGACGGGCTCGGAGCTTCAGCCGGATGAGCCCCGGCTCCGGTGGATCGCTGGCGGGACCGACACCATCGAGCGGGTCGATGTGTGGCTGACCAGCATACCGTCGAAGGACAAGTCGGCTGTGTGGGCGAGCTGGAGCCCGGACGCGCTGGACGCCGAGGGGGAGATCGCGCTGCCCTGGGGGCACTTCCCGCTGGTGGTGTGGGTGGAGGTCACCCAGGTCGATGGGGAGAAGGCGTGGTCGAGCCCCTTCTGGATCGAGCCGCCGGAGCTGGCGGAGCCGAGCGGCTGCGGGAGCAAGGGCGAGGGTGACACCGCGGCGCTTCTGTTGCTGCCGCTGGTGCTCATCGGTCGTCGGAGGCGGCGGCGCGCTTGAGTCTGTGGAGTCCGGGGCCCATTCACGGCGACAGGCGCGCTAACCGCGAAGAGGCCCCGTTGCGGTGGCGTTCCCCCCCTCACTAAGTCCCCACCTTCCTCCTCTTCCAGAGCGGCTGCTTCACAGCGACTCCAGCGGCGCCAACCGCGCCGCATGGCGCGCGCCAACTGCGACTGGGTACCTTTGAGGAACGCGACGTCCCGGCGCCTCACGCGAGAGGGTGTTGCGACGTCAGCTGCCTCGCCGCAAGGCGGGTTCGCTCGTCCTTCAGCGCGCCTGAGTCGCTGCCTCTGAAGCCCTCCCCCTGTCTTCTGGCGGCTGGCGCCGCGAGGGTGCGAGCCCACCCTCTCGATGAGCCCCCACCTTCCGCCCAACCGCGCCGCATGGCGCGCGCCAACTGCGGATGCGTACCTTTGAGGAACGCAACATCCCAGCGTCACACGCGAGAGGGTGTTGCGACGTCAGATGCCTCGCCGCAAGGCGACATCAGGAGGCAAGACCTTGCGAACACGTGGACGGTTTTCGACGGAGCCCAGGTGTTGCTCTTCTGCCATCCCACGCTGTAAAACCGGTCAGGTTTCGCAAGGGATGCAAACCCCGGTGGGCATGCCACACGACTCGAGAGTCACTGCACCGGGGTGGGAGCGCGACGACGACGACGGAGGAGACTTGCGCGGGAGGGGAAGCGCAGGTTCC
>Ga0316204_10001878_pt1 | contig 52541 bp, 49 predicted proteins | sample 6monrhotite_MG_2_FD_205661 | JGI IMG/M metagenome (GOLD analysis project Ga0316204, IMG submission 205661) | Microbial mat bacterial communities from mineral coupon in-situ incubated in ocean water Damariscotta River, Maine, United States -... | ecosystem: Environmental > Aquatic > Marine >... | reverse complement strand
TGCGCACCCTGATTGCGACCGTGACGGCTTGCATCGCGACACTGAGATTACCGTTTAGGCCTGACCGGATTGAGCCGCGCGCGAAGAAACGAAGACCCAAAAACCTGCCGTTGTTAACCGTGCCACGACAGGTCGCGCGCGACCTTATTATTGCTCAGCGAGAGCTTAACCGAGTGCCATGAGGGTCAGACTCTCATGGCACTCGGTTAAGGGTTTACACCTCAATAAAACAACACATGTAGGTTGGGTTAGCGGCTTTGTTGCGTAACCCAACACTGATGAAATCATGCAGTTTGTCGGGTTACGCTGCGCTAACCCGACCTACTAAACCTACGTAAAAACGGCAGACAATTGGCAAAAATTTGCTTAACCGAGTGCCATGAGGGTCAGACTCGATTAATTTCGGGCTAAACTCGGTTTTGCCGAGTTGATTCGAGTAGCATAAAAACGGCGCGGGCATGACATCATGCTCGCGCCGATTTTTTATGAACTCGCCCGGTTGGGTCGGGTTAGCGGAGTATATTCCGACAAGTTGCATGAATTCATCAGTGTTGGGATATGCAATAAAGCCGCTAACCCAAGCTACATGTGTATTAAAAAAAGTAGATGTCCGTAGCCCCATTCAACTTTCCGCAGCATGACCGCCGTATAAGCCAAACTGCTGGAGTACCTCGGCATGGGCTGGGATTTATCTTGGTGAATTATCTTTTAAATCAAATGCTTTATGGCGCGCGCTGCTTGTGCCTAGGTGGATGCAAAACGGCCTTGGGATAAGCTGTGCCTTGCCGATCTGCTTTTGACTGTCTGGACGAATGGAGAGAGCTTGCAGCAGGTGATAAAGCAGCCTCTTCACACTACGATTTTTTCAAGACTAAATTTGCCCAGGCTGTTACCTGAAAGGCATTGCTGCTACCCAGCGTATCTGTTAGATTGCCCTTTGTTTAGTATAGTTTATGTCCGTTATCTACTTGGTAATGGTTGATTGAATTGAAGTTTTGTAGTTTTTGCTAGCTTAGTTGTGTAGGGGTAAAGATTTAAGGAGGAGAGGTCGCACTGTTACTGTATGTATCCCCAGACTGTAATGAGGGATACAGCAGCAATTAACTGTAGGACGTGCGTATCTTGATGTGTGAGCTAATTTCTCGCTGGGTAGTTTCATTTTTTATTCCGGTTCTTCGTTCCGCCAACCGCATTGTTTGGGCGGCGGTTCTGCTGTTGCCATTTTTTCCGGCAATGCAAGCCCATGCCCAAGCGCCGGCCATCACTGTTGTGCTGAGCGAGCATGGTGGGTCTTATGCGAAATTCAGCGAAGCTCTGCGAAAAGCGCTTTCCGGCAAAGGTGTTGCTCAGATTGTAATCGCGGCAGACAAGCCTATTCCGACTTCTGGTCTTGTCATTGGCGTAGGTATGAAAGCCGCCTCCGTCGTTGCTGCCAGTAAGGCATCATCCGTGTTAAATGTACTTATCTCGCGAGCAGGGCATGAGAAATTATTGCGCGACTTTCCCCGTCGTGCAGGTTCAAAAACTTTTTCCGCCATTTTCCTAGATCAACCCGCGCATCGGCAGGCGCAGCTGGTTGCTGCTGCGCTTCCGAATATACACAGCATCGGCCTGTTGTATTCCTCTCGTCCAGAAGGCCTCGACTTGCTCAAGCGGAAGCTGCATAAGCATGGCATTGCGTTGATCGAGCAGCGCGTTGATTCTGATCGGCACTTATCAAATGCGCTGCATGAAATATTGGATAGCAGCGATGCGCTGCTCGTGCTGCCGGATGACGCAGTCTATAACAGTTCAACCGTACGCAATATTATGTTGGCCTCTTACCGCGCGCGCGTTCCCTTGATTGGGTTTTCGCCCAGTTATGTCAATGCGGGTGCGCTGTGTGCTGTGTTCAGTACACAAGCACAAATTGCGGCGCAGGTCGTAGATACGATCCGTAAATTCGGCGATACCAAAACCTTGCCCCCCGCCCGTTACCCGCATGATTTTGAAGTAATGCTCAATGAGCATGTTGCCAGCTCAATGGGCTTGAAGATCAAGAATGCATCCGCGCTGCATTACAAAATGGAATCTGAAGCAGATAGATGCCCATGAGGGGTGGTAGCATAGACGGACTTTCTCTTATTAAACTATATATAAGCTCAAGTTCCCGTAGGGCGCAATAACCAACGGGCATTGCGCCGTAATTTAATCGTCGTACTTCAAGCTCACATCATTCCCTCCCGCCCCTCTCAGCACGCCGAAGGCGGACTTTCGATATTCTTTCGGTGTGCGACAAAGCCTTGGAAAATTCCATTTTGATCCGCCGCCAATGCGTCGCGTAATCCGCATCTCCCTGTGGTAATTCGATGACACAATATAAATGTTTGGGTAATACTACCCATCCGTGAATTTTGAAAGGATGGCGTTGACGGACGGATTTTACGGATGCGCGCAATGATTCGATGTGACGAGTCAATAAATCGTTGCCCTGATGTTGCAGTAGGTTGACGGTAGAAAAATAGCTTCCACCCAGATGCTAGGTGCGTCGGCAATCAGGCATGAGGAAAGTATCGTTGAGGGGATCATACGGCGCAATGCCCGTTGGTTATTGCGCCCTACGCGAGTTGCTCACTCACCCATTGGCTGCGAATGTGAAAATCCGCAAGCCCTTAAAAATCTGCGTTAATCTGCGAAATCTGTGGATTGAACTGCGGCTGTTAGGTTGATGTTTCGCTTTTCTCTGTGGTGAGGTTTTAGCTTAATGCCGCTGTGCGCAAACTAAACAAGAGCTGTCTTGAGTGAGTTTGATGGTACGTGGTTGCATATGCAGGGCATCTAGCACCATTAGCTGGCTGTCTAGGGTGGCTGCGCCAATTAGTAGTTTTAAGGCTTCGCTGGCTTGCAGGCTGCCGATGATGCCGACTAGGGGGGCGAATACGCCCATTGTTGCGCAGCGTATTTCTTCGCCTTCTGTGTCTTCAGGGTAGAGGCAGTTGTAGCAGGGGCTTTCTTTACGACGGAAATCAAATACGCTGATTTGTCCTGAAAAGCGGATGGCGGCTCCTGAGACTAAGGGTTTGCTAAGTTGTGCGCAGGCACGATTGAGTGCGTAGCGGGTGCTGAAGTTGTCGCTACAATCTAGTACGACATCTGCCTTTGCTACCAGCTCTAGCAAGCGCTCACCTGCGATGCGTTCATTCAGTGAAATTATGTTGATTTCGTTATTGATTGCGCTCAAGGTGTGCTGCGCTGAGGCAACTTTGTTTTTGCCTACGCTGTCTGTCTGGTGAAGAATTTGACGCTGCAAATTAGTTAATTCAACGATGTCATCGTCGCATAGGGTGATTGTGCCAACGCCGCTGGAAGCCAGATACATTGAGGCAGGTGAGCCAAGTCCACCCACGCCAATAATAAGTACATGCGCATCACTAATTTTTTGCTGGCCTTCGATACCGATTTCCGGCAATAGGATGTGTCGGCTGTAACGCAGAAGTTGCTGATCGTTCATTCTCAAAACCTCACCACAGAGACACAGAGACACAGAGACACAGAGAAAAGCAAAACATTAGCAACTTACAGCTGTGGCGATAATCATCCATAGTGTGAGCCAGAAAAGCGAGAGGTGCGGTTGTTTTTACTCGGTGTCTTAGTGGTTTAACTGCGGCTTTAAGGTTCATGTGCTAGTGACTATTTGTATTCTCGCTGGTCTTTAGGGGTTTCATCATGATTGCCATGCGCGTGTTGTTCATATGCCCGAGCAAATACTTCTGATTCGTTCTTTTTGGTGGGATGCTCAGGGGTGCTGAGGTTGTGTTGTTGCACATCCTCACAATAATGCACCAAGTGCTTGTGCACTTTGTCGAGCAGGGTTTCTTTGAAATTAAAACCTTCTTTGACAAGCGCAGTTTCCAAACCCTCGTGAGTGTAATCCTCAAGGCTGTAGTGGATGAGGAGGCGGTTTGCCTGACTGCCTCGCTCAACCGTTATGTTGTCCATTCCGCTGAGCAGAAGATAGGCTTGCTCCACCTGACAATATGGCTCATCGGAAAAAACCAGTTCGCGTGTCTTTATTAGTTCAAGTGGATTCATAGCTTATTTCCCGTGAAGTATGTTCATGCCTTTCAATAGGTTCAGCGCTTGGTTTAATTGGTAGTCGTTCTTCTCGCCAAATCCTGAATTAGGGATTTTGATAATTTTCCCATTCTTGTCCTTTTCGGGCGCTTTTGGCTTTGGTTTTGCTATCTTCTTTTTAGCTTTGTCTGTGCTTTGACGATCATTTTCCAGATGATGGTCTAAGTCAGCTTCGCGTAAGCGGAATACGCTGTCCAGACCTGCGGTAGCTGGGTTTTCAACAAGAATGTCGGGAACAATGCCTTTGGCTTGGATTGAACGGCCACTTGGCGTGTAATAGCGTGCTGTAGTGAGTTTGATGGCAGTATTGCTTCCGAGAGGCAATATGGTTTGTACCGAACCTTTACCAAACGATTGAGTACCCATTATGACCGCACGTTTGTGATCTTGCAGTGCACCTGCCACGATTTCAGACGCAGATGCGGAGCCGCCGTTTACGAGTACGACCATAGGTAGTTCTTTGAAAACTGCGGGCAGGTTTTTAAGGTAGTCATGCTTGCCATTGCCACGTACGTAGTTCTCTGGGTTAGCAGTGAGGCGCATTTTGGCATCTGCAGTCCGGCCTTCGGTGTAGACCACTAGGGAGTCTTTTGGCAGGAAGGACGCTGATACGGCTACAGCCGCAGTAAGCAGTCCACCCGGATCGTTACGCAGGTCGAGTACTACGCCTTTTAGACTGTTATCGCTCTTCTTAAGTAGTGTTTCAAGGGCAGCCGCTAGTCCTTCGCCGGTATGTTCTTGGAATTGCGTGATGCGTACAAAAGCATAGCCTGGTTCGGCGAGTTTGAATTTGACGCTTTTAACCTTAATGACTGCGCGAACGACGGTAATAATAAGAGGGCGCGCCTCATTTTTGCGCACGATAGTGAGTTTGATCTCGCTGCCGGGCTTGCCGCGCATGCGTTTTACCGCGTCATTCAGGGTGAGTCCTTTTACGAGGGTTCCATCAAGCTTAATGATGAGGTCGCCGCTCTTGATTCCTGCTTTGAAAGCCGGGGTGTCTTCGATCGGGGAAATGACTTTGACTAAGCCATTCGCCATGCCGACTTCAATGCCTAGTCCGCCGAATTGGCCTTGCGTGCCAACTTGTAATTCTTTAAAAGCGTCTGCATCAAGATACGCGGAGTGGGGGTCAAGGCCACTTAACATGCCATTGATGGCGCCGGTGATCAGTTTTTTGTCGGTGACTGGCTCTACGTAATCACTTTTGATGCGGCCAAAAACTTCGGAGAAGGCACGTAGTTCTTCAACGGGTAGAGGTGAAAGCGTATCTTTTTCGGCAATAGCGGAAAAATGCAAACTAATGAATACACCAGCAATAAGGCCAACGCTGACCAATCCGAACTTTTCAAAACGACGACGCATGTTAGACCTTTCGTAAGTTAATTCCGTAACGCTCAGCGGGCGATCCATTTCTTTGGATTTAGTGGTTTTCCCTTGTGGCGCAGTTCAAAGTATAAACCGGATTGCTCATTCCCGCCGCTGTTGCCTACAGTTGCGATATTGTCACCGCCATGCAAGACATCTCCAAGCTGTTTTAGCAAAGATTCGTTATAGCCATATAAACTCATATACCCTTTGCCATGGTCGATGATGATTAAGTTGCCAAAACCGCGCAGCCAGTCGGCATAAACCACGCGTCCAGCAGCGACAGACTTTACATATTGCCCTGCGCGGGCGCGCATGAACAGCCCTTTCCATTTTAATTTGCTGTCGGGGTGGGTGTCGCCAAAGTGGTTAATGATTCGCCCACGGACGGGTAATGCTAATCGGCCTTTGAGCTTGGCAAATGGTTTCTTATCGAAACTCCGGTTAGGTAGCTTGTTGGTGGACTGATTTCGACCTTTGGGTTGAGAGAGCATTTCTGATAGCTCCCCAACTAATTTTGATAGACGATTTTCATTACGCTGCAAACGTCCTATTTTTCGTCTCTGACTTTTAAGTTGTTTAGAGAATTTATGCAGCGTTTTTAAGCGAGTTTTCTTCTCTTTGTTCAGAAGGTTGCGCTGGCTGCGTTCTTGTTTTTGTAAGTCGCCTACTTCGCGGCTTTTCTCACTCATTTGTTCAGATACGGCTTGTACCTTGAGTAGATTTTCGCGCATTTTTTTGAGCCATACGGCGCGGCTACGAGCGATATAGTCGTAATAGAGAAGTTCACGAGCTACTTGGTTTGGGTCGTTATTGTTTAGCAGTAGTTTGAGATATTCTTGTTTGCCACCTAAGTATTGCTGATAGAGCAGTTTGCCAAGCAGTGCTTGTTCGTCCTGCATATCTTTATTTAATTGCTTGGTTTGACCCTGTAATTTTTGTAATGACTGGCTTGCTTTTTTTTGCTGCCGAGCTAGTTGATGGAGTTTGCGATTGCTCGTGCTGATGGTTCGCTCTGACTTGCGCAAGGCATCGGAAGCCTCGGATTTTGATTCGCGGGTTTTTTCAAATTTTTGTTGCAGGGCGCTGATGCGCTTGCGCAAATCTCGCAAGTCATCTTGTTCTGAGGCTTGAACACTCGTGCTGAGCAAAGAAAATAGCAGCACGAAGAGTAATCCTTTAACGCTCATTTTAAAGCTGAGAATACTCATCCGATTGCCGTAGCGCCGCATGAAATAGCGTTTTGGGCTACGAGACATTGCGGCAAGGTGTAGGTCAATATAATCACAAAAACTCGACAAGTGATTTGCCAGTCATTTCTTCTGGTTGAGGTACGCCCATCATGGCAAGCAGGGTAGGGGCGATATCTTGTAGTGCGCCTGTGCTGGCGATGTTCGCTTTACGTCCTATGTATATAAGTGGGACGGGGTTGAGTGTATGGGCGGTGTGTGCTTGATGGGTGGAGCGATCCAGCATCTGTTCGGCATTGCCGTGGTCAGCGGTAATGATGACTTCGCCGCCGTTTTCTAGCATGGCGCTCACTACGCGCCCAATGCAGCTGTCCAGCGCTTCTAGTGCTTGCACCGCTGCGTCCATATTGCCACTGTGCCCGACCATATCGCCATTGGCATAATTGCATAAAATGGTTTGATATTTTTTGCTGCGGATGGCTTCTTCCAGCTTGTCGGTTACTTCAGGCGCACTCATTTCTGGTTGTAGGTCGTAGGTTTCTACTCTGGGTGACGGAACAAGAATGCGGTCTTCACCAGGGTTGGGCTGCTCAATGCCGCCGTTCATGAAATAGGTGACGTGGGCATATTTCTCTGTTTCAGCAATGCGTAATTGATGTAAACCTAGTTTGCCTAGATATTCGCCAAGGCCGTTGTGGATAGAGGTGGGCGCATAAGCGGTAGGTAAATTAAACTCTTCGCCATAGCTGGTCAGCGTAGTGAAGTTGGCAAGCTTAGGAAAGCATGCGCGCTCAAAGCCATCGAACTTCTCATTAGTCAGGGTGCGGGTGATTTCACGGGCACGGTCGGCGCGGAAATTCATGAATATCACGGCATCACCATCTTGCATTGGCATTGCTTCGCCAATGATGGTGGCCTGTACAAACTCGTCATTTTCGCTACGAGCATAGGCGAGTTCCAGACCTTCAGAGGCGCTGTCGGTGTTGAATGCAGCTTTACCTTGCGTGAGCATGTCGTAAGCGATTTGCACGCGTTCCCAGCGATTGTCTCTGTCCATTACAAAGAAACGCCCGCAAATGCTGGCGATACGTCCGACACCTAGCTGCTCACACTTAGCTTGTAATGCACTCAATGATTGAGTTGCGCTACGCGGGGGCGTGTCGCGCCCATCAAGGAAGGCATGTATGGCGATCTTCTTCAGTCCGGCGCGAGCAGCCAGTTCAAGCATGGCGTGGATATGTGATTCGTGGCTATGTACTCCACCAGGTGAAAGTAGGCCGAGGATGTGTAAAGTGGAGTCGTTCTTCTTTGCTGCTGCGATGGCTTCTGTTAATGCTGGATTGGTGTAAAAGCTACCATCTTCAATTGCGACATCTACTTTAGTTAGGTCTTGATAGACAATACGCCCCGCCCCGATATTGAGATGCCCGACTTCAGAGTTGCCCATTTGACCATGCGGTAGGCCGACATGTAGCTCTGAGGCATTGATCAGTGTATGCGGATAGCTATTCCATAATTTATCCCAATTAGGTTTGTTCGCATGGAGTACCGCGTTGTTATCGGGGTCTTCGCGATAACCGAATCCATCGAGAATAAGTAGTAGGACGGGCGTGATCTTCATGTTTTTTTCTTTCTTACTGGACTTTTTGGGGTGCTGTGCATCAAAATATCAGCAGTTGCTAATTTAGCTTGCGCTATGCGCACTTCGAGTTGCGTATTTTAGCTGATTTTGGGGTTGAATATTCCCCTGTGATGGAAGGATAGAGAATGGAAGTGACAGCAAGGTTAATAGATAGAGATGAAGACATCATGCAAGCGTCTCTGGCAATTAAGGCAATTGCTCACCCGCTGCGTTTGAAGATATTGTGCGTGTTGGCAGGGGATGAATTAAGCGTTCAAGATATTGTGGATTTTGTTGGGACCTCGCAAAGTAATATTTCCCAGCATTTGGCCATACTGCGTGATAAGGGTGTGTTGGCAACGCGCAAAGAGGCGAACCGTGTGTTTTATCGCATAGGTGATCCACGTACGCTTAGGCTGGTGGGTATGATGCGTGATGTGTTTTGTACTGCTCCGAAGTAAATGCATTAGCTTAAGTGTGCTTGTTTAGTCTGCGGGCAACTGCTTTTGCGTGGCTAAATGTTTCTCTGGGAACTTTACCCCCTCTCTGGAGATTTTATGATGAGTTGTTTTGTGAGCTCGAATAATAGAAAGATTGGGGGCTTGATAAATACACAATATTATAATATACTAATATTGTGTATTTAATTATTAGAATTTGGATGGGTGAAATGAGAAAAGACTATCGCTTTTATGCTGCTTGTTTGTTTACGGCTGTGTCTGCATTCGCTTACGCAGGAGAGCCTTTGGCTACCACGCCAGTGCAATTTCGCGAGGTGGCGCAAACGTATAGCGCGGAAGGTGTGGTTGAGGCAACTCGCCAATCTACTGTGTCTGCGCAAATAACTGGGCGCGTGAAGGAAGTGAATTTTGACGTTGGCGACAAGGTCAAAAAGGGTCAAATCATTTTGCGCATAGATGAGCGTGAAGCAGATCAAGCTTTGGCAGGTAGTCAGGCGCAATTGCAGCAATCTCAGGCTGCTTTGCAGAATGCCCAAGTAAGCTACGAGCGTTCTAAGCAGTTATTTGCGAAAAAATTTATTAGCCAGTCTGCATTAGATAAAGCCTTGTCTGATTATCGAATGGCGCAGGCTCAAACTGCCGCTAGTGAAGCGAAGGCAAAACAATCCGCACTTGCGCAAGCCTACACTTCGGTCATTGCTCCGTATGCAGGCGTAGTTTCTGCACGAATGGTAGAGCTGGGTGAAATGGTAACGGTAGGTAAGCCCTTGCTAACCGGCTTTGATCCTTCGCAAATGCGCGTGATTGTGAATGTGCCGCAATACAAATTGGCAGATATCGGCAAGCGCCCGAAAGTTAGTGTAGAGATTCCTTCTTTGTCGCGCTGGATAAAAGCCGCTTCGGTTGTGGTTCAACCATCTGCCGATGCGCGTACCCACAGCACACAAGTAAAAGTTATGTTGCCAAAAAATGAAACCGGCTTGTATCCGGGCATGTTTGTACGTGCGCACTTTGTGGTTGGAAAAGTTAATAAGCTATTGATTCCAAATAGTGCTGTAGTGCGCCGTAGTGAAGTGGTTGCTGTGTATGTAGTGGATGAAAAAGGCAAGATTAGTTTACGCCAAGTTCGCGTTAGTGATGAAGGTGGAGAGAATGAGGTCGAGGTGTTGTCCGGCCTTAATCGGGGCGAGAGGGTTGCGGTTAACGCAGTTAAAGCAGGCATGTCGCTCAAGCTTCAATAATAGGCCAGTGCCAATGGTTCCCCAGCGGGGACTTTCATACTTATCTAACGAGGTGGTGTCATGGGTATTTCGGGACGTATAGCTAGAATATTTTTGCATTCGCAAATGACACCATTGCTGGCATTGGTGGCAGTGTTGCTGGGTGCGTTTGCTGTAATGGTGACTCCGCGTGAGGAAGAGCCGCAAATCAACGTCACTATGGCGAATGTGTTAATTGCCTATCCTGGTGCTTCGGCTAAAGATGTGGCTCGCACGGTGTCTACACCTGCTGAACAGGTGTTGTCACAAATTGCCGGGGTGGATCATGTGTACTCGGTGTCGCAGCCGGGTATGTCAGTACTTACTGTGCAATTTAGAGTTGGGGAGCAACACGTCCCTTCACTGGTTAAGCTCTATGACGTGATTCATTCTCATGCAGATTGGTTGCCGCCGACCCTAGGTGTCTCTGCTCCTATTATTAAATCCAAGGGTATTGATGATGTGCCTGTGTTGGCATTGACCTTGTGGCGCGAAGAAGATGCAGGCGGCGGACTGGCGCTCACAAAGGTTGCGCATGCTATCGAGTCGGAGCTGAAGCGGGTGGAAGGTACGCGTGAGGTGCTGACCTTGGGCGCAACGCCGCGTGTTGTGCGCGTGCTAATCAACCCAGATGCTTTGAGTGCGCATCAATTGTCTTTGCAGGATATTCGTGCTGCGTTGCAGTCGGCGAACCTTTCTAGGTCAGCGGGTAATCTAGTTCAAAACAATCGTGAAGTACTGGTGCAAACAGGTGATTTCCTGAGCAGCGCAAAAGATGTCGGGCAGCTCGTTGTGGGCGTGGTAGATCGCAAGCCAGTATTCCTGCACGATGTGGCAGATGTGAAAGATGGTGCTGATCAGCCAAATAGTTATGTGTGGATGGGAACTGGCGCAGCAGCCAGCGACAAGGGAATAAAGGTCAAAGGTGAGTTTAGCGCAGTAACCGTGACTATCACCAAAAAGCCGGGCGAGAACGCGGTGGATGTGGCTGAAAAACTGTTGCAACGTGTGACGGAGTTAAAAGGCAGTGTGATTCCGTCTGACGTACAGGTGACCACAACGCGTAACTACGGCAAAACTGCAAATGATAAGGCGATGAAGCTCATCACTAAGTTGCTGTTCGCCACTACCGCAGTGGTGTTGTTGGTGTGGATTGCATTGGGAAAGCGCGAGGCGTTTATAGTTGGCGTAGCCGTGATGTTGACCTTGGCACTGAATTTGTTCGCATCTTGGGCTTACGGGTTTACCTTGAATCGAGTGTCCTTGTTCGCATTGATATTTTCAATCGGCATCTTGGTGGATGATGCCATTGTGGTGGTGGAAAACATTCATAGACGGCGTGAATTGGCGAAGGATCAACCTTTAGCTGAAATCATTCCTGAAGCCGTTGATGAAGTGGGTAGCCCAACCATCCTTGCTACCTTCACGGTGATTGCCGCATTACTACCGATGGCATTTGTTAGCGGATTGATGGGCCCTTATATGAGCCCTATTCCTATCAACGCTAGTATGGGAATGCTGATTTCCTTGGCGGTGGCATTTGTTATTACCCCATGGTTGGCTTTGCGCTTTTCAGGCGAACACCATGGCGATGTGAAAGATGAGGGTGATACCCCGCTAGCCAGATTTTTCCGTGCTCGTCTGACACCATTCCTGAATGGTGAAAAGGGCAAGCCTGCGCGTAGAAAGTTATGGTTGATAATCTTGGCGGGCTTGGTGTTAGCCGTGTTGCTCGGTGTGGTGAAGCTGGTGGTGTTGAAAATGTTGCCGTTCGACAACAAATCAGAGTTTCAGGTTGTTGTGGATATGCCTACCGGTACCGCGCTTGAGCAAACTTCTGGCGTGTTGCATGAGATTGGCGCTTATCTTGCGACGGTGCCGGAGGTGACCGATTATGAAGGCTATGCAGGTAGTGCTGCGCCAATCAATTTTAACGGTTTGGTGCGTCAGTATTATCTGCGCTCCGCTTCGAATAAGGGCGATATTCAAGTTAATCTACAAGACAAACATCATCGTGATCGCAGCAGTCATGAGGTTGCAAGTAGTGTGCGCCCACCAATCGAGGCTATTGCCAAGAAATGGGGGGCGAAGGTGAAAGTCGTTGAGGTGCCGCCTGGCCCACCAGTGATGTCACCGATTGTGGCTGAAATTTACGGCCCGGACTATGACGAAGCACGTGAGGTGGCAGGCAAGGTGCGCGAAAAGTTTGCCGAAACCGCCGATATTATTGGCATTGACGATAGTGTGAGTGAGGTGGCTCCGAAATTGCAACTGCACGTATTGCAAAGTAAAGCGGCTTTGCTAGGTGTTTCGCAGCGTGACATTGTTGATGCGGTACAGATAGCGTTGTCGGGGCAGGATGTAGGTTCGCTGCATGACCAAACCTCAAAATATGCTCCTCCGCTACGTTTGAGATTGCCTGCAGAAAAGCGTAATCGCATTGACGAGGTTTTAAAGCTTAAAGTGCGAGCCAGAGACGGCGTGCTAGTGCCATTGTCTGAAGTGGTGCAGCAGATCCATACGGATAGAGACTACCCTATCTATCACAAGGATTTACTGCCTGTGGTGTACGTGTTCGGTGATATGGCGGGTAAGCTGGATAGCCCTTTGTACGGAATGTTCGATATCAATGCCAAAACCGGCGATATGGCTTTGTCTGAAGGCGGCGTATTGCAAAGTTGGTTCTTTAAAACACCATCTGATCCTTATGCGAGTTATGCCTTGAAGTGGGATGGTGAATGGCAAGTGACATTCGAGACATTCCGCGACATGGGGATCGCATACGGCGTGGGATTGATGTTGATCTATCTGTTGGTGGTTGCTCAATTTAAGAGCTATGTCGTACCGCTAATCATTATGGCTCCGATTCCGCTCACCATCATTGGTGTGATGCCGGGACATGCCTTACTCGGTTCGCAATTTACCGCGACTTCGATGATCGGCATGATCGCGCTGGCAGGGATCATCGTGCGAAACTCAATTTTGCTTGTGGACTTTGTCAATTTGCAACTCAAAGACGGCATGGATTTGCAGCAAGCAGTCATCAGTGCAGCATCGGCACGTGCTAAGCCGATTATATTGACTGGTTTGGCGGCGATGTTGGGTGCCTTGTTTATTTTGGATGATCCTATTTTTAACGGTTTAGCGATCTCCTTGATATTCGGCATCCTCGTTTCAACCTTGTTGACGCTGATTGTTATTCCAGTTTTGTATTACGCAACTTTGTATAAAAAAATTCAGTAAATTATTAACCATATGCCTTATTTCAAACCTCTCCTGCTCGCGGGGGAGGAATGGCAATCAAACTTGAAGGAGTTTAAGCATGAACGCAGAACGCATTGTACGTATCGTCGCAGGTGGCTTTATTATGTTGTCATTGGCTTTTGGAGTAGAGGCTAGTCCCATATTTGTAAGTAATTACTTTTTGCTTTTCACCGCGTTTGTCGGGCTAAACTTGTTCCAAAGCGGTTTCACGCAAATATGTCCATTGAATAGTATTCTTTCAAAGTTTGGCGTTAAGGGCAGTTGCTAACTAGAGCTTCTTTTCGTTCGATTGCCCCGGCCCACATCAGTCTGACACTCGTCGGTTTGATGTGGGTTTTGCCATTTCTGTATTATCACCATGCTTATCCGCTGACAACCTTCTATCAGGAATGGGGCGCGGTGCTGATCAGCCTATGCGCGATGCCGGTGCTGATGGGTAAGCGCTATTGGCAGCGTGCGGAGGTTCCGCGCATTGTCCTATTGCCCATAGGCATGATTTTGTTGCTGCTCTTGCAATATTTCCTCGGCAAAATGCCTAGCTTCGATCAAACCCTGTTGTATTGCATGTACTTCCTGTGGATATGGTTGCTGCTTATGCTTGGGAATTGCTTGCGCGAGGAACTCGGTCTGCCTGCGCTAGCAACTACGCTAGCTGTGTTTTTAGTGATAGGGGCGGAGCTGAATGCCTTGTCCGGCATTATTCAGCATTATCGTTGGCATACATTTTTGAATTCCGTTGTCACGACACAAGTCTCCTCGGCCGTTTACGGCAATATTGCGCAGCCGAATCATTTCGCTAATTACATTACGTTGGGGCTGGTTTCGCTCGGCTTGCTGTTCGCTACTGGCCGAATTCGTATTTGGATGGCTGTATTAATGGCCGGCCCTCTGATGTTTGTGCTGGTTTTGAGTGGATCACGCGGCACTTGGTTATATCTCCTGTTTATGCTGGGGATTTCCTATCTGTGGCAAAGGCGCGAGCGGCAATATTTGCCCATATTGAAATACTGTATATGGCTATTTGCCGGCTTTGTGCTGATGAATTTCATAGTGCAGATGCCTTGGTTAGCGGGAGTGTCAGGAAATGTTACGGCGACACATCGCATGATCGCTGACGGAGGTAGTGGAGATATTCGTTTATATCTGTGGAAAGAATCATTGCTGATTTTTACGCACTATCCTTTCTTTGGGGCTGGGTTTGGTCAGTTTGCTTGGCAGCACTTTGAATTGCTTCCCGAATTACAGAATACGCGCATTGTTGGTTTATATAACAATGCGCACAATTTGCTGATGCAGCTAGCGGCCGAAACGGGTTTGGCTGGATTGACTATTGTTTTTGCTACGCTAGGTGCTAGTGTATGGCAGGCGTGGCGTGCACCTCGTAGCATTTACCAATGGTGGGGGTTTTGCATACTTGCCGTGTTGGGAATTCATAGCATGCTGGAATATCCTTTGTGGTACGGATACTTTCTCGGCATAGCAGCCTTTACACTTGGGGTGATGGATAGTAAAACTTACCGCTTGGAGTTGCACGGCGTGGGACGGGTGATGATTATGATGGTGTTGCTGCTCGGAACACTGTTGCTGCTGCAATTGTTTCAGGGCTATAAACAGCTTGAGGACGCGATGATGTTACGCCCCGACTCTAGCAACTATATATCTAAACGGAATGAGAATTTGAGTAATGCGTATGGATATGTATTGATACGGCCCTATGCTGAATTGTTTATGAGTGGCTTGACCGTAGCGAATTCAGAAAAATTGGCTGACAAATTGGCATTGAATGAACGTGTAATGCGCTTTGTCCCCGTTGCTTCAGTTGTATACCGCCAAGTATGGTTGTTATCATTGGCGGATCGTTTACCTGATGCGAAATTGCAATTGCAACGTGCATTATGGTCTTATCCCGGTGAATTTCGTAAAGCAGAGCAGGAATTGAGGCGCTTGGCGTTGAAAGACCCTGTACACTTTTCCGCTCTGTTAGAATTCGCCCTTCAAAAAAAAGAGGAGTATCAACGTGCAGTTCTTGGAAAGTAATTTAATGATGTTTTCGGTGTTCGTAGGTAGTGGCATGATGTTGCTGTGGTCTTTCTTCGGCAATAAAATTAGAGGGATTAAAGAAATCGGCTCTGTTGCCGCATTGCAGCTCATTAACCACAAAGAGGCTGTTATCGTCGATGTGCGTGAGAAGAAAGAGTATGAATTAGGACATTTGTTGAACTCGAAGTTGATTCCGCTCGGAGAGTTGAAAGGTCGTGTTGGAGAATTAGAAAAATATCGTGAGCGCCCTGTGGTAGTAGTTTGCCGTACAGGTCAGCGCTCTAAGATAGCCGCCGCACAATTGAACAACAAAGGTTTTACTCAGGCATACACACTGACAGGTGGTGTGACTGCTTGGCAAAAAGCTGAATTACCACTGGAAAGATAAGATGCCTAAAATTACTATGTATTGCACTGCGGTATGTCCCTTTTGCATTCATGCAGAGAGATTGCTGAATAGCAAAGGGATTACAGAGATAGAGAAGATTCGCATTGATTTGCAGCCGGAGTTACGTGATCCTATGATCGCAAAAACAGGGCAGCGCACTGTGCCTCAGATATACATCGACGAACTCCATGTCGGTGGCTATGACGAACTTGCCGCATTAGATCGCAGCGGCGAATTAAGCCAGTTATTAAATTAATTTTATAATCGTTAAGGACAATCCATGAGTGAAGTTAAAGCAGCCCCAGAACAAGAACCCGCACAATCAGTCTTTAATATTGAGAAGCTTTATGTCAAAGACCTGTCGCTGGAAATACCTCATGCGCCGGGAATCTTTTTAGAGAGTGACGCTCCGCAGATTGATTTGCAACTGAATACTAGTGCAGTAGCAATCGAAGATGGCCTTTTTGAGGTGACAGTTACCGCTACTGTGACTGCAAAGCTAGTAGAAAAAGAAAAAGTAATGTTTTTGGTGGAGGTTAAGCAAGCAGGTGTTTTCCAGGTGCGGAATATTCCTGAGGGCGAACGTGATCCGATCTTGGCTGTGGTATGTCCGAATATTCTCTATCCCTATTTGCGTGAAGTTGTGTCAGACGTAGTCGTGCGTGCCGGATTTGCCCCTGTGATACTGAGTCCTATTAACTTTGATGCGCTCTATCAACAAAAAAATCAGCAAGAGGCAGAGTCAGAGGTAAAGCACTAAGTTTGTATGGTCTGAAAATCTATGTGACACATTAGAGGCGTACGCATGTGGATCGCCGGAGTGGCAATCCTGCAAGGGGGGTTTCAACACTTCAGAGTATGGCTTTGAGTGAGTTTGCTAGCTTGGCTTACGCTGCGCTAACCCAAGCTATTCGCAGATTAACGCATATTTTCAATTTCTTGCAGATGCATTCTTAATCTGATGAGACTACTGGTGGAACAACTAGTCATATCACTAAGCCGCACAAAATACGGCAAGTGATTGCTTGTAGCCATTCGACTAAGCACGATGAAGCCGTGCAAGTCTTTGCTTCTGTGGGTAACAGCTTTTTCTATATAAAGAACGACGAAGTATGGGGCGGATGATGAAAATATCAGTATTAGGCGCGGGAGCATGGGGAACTGCACTGGCAATTAGCTTGGCTCCGCGCCATCAAGTCACATTGTGGGCGAGAGATGCACAGCAGGCTGAAGCTATGCAGACTAGTCGTGTCAATCAGCGCTATTTGCCTAACATTGAATTTCCTCAGGCTTTACTGTTGAGTGCAGATTTTGATGCGGCGGTAAGCGATGCTGATTTGCTCATTGTTGCAGTTCCTGTTTCTTCTTTACGTGGCATTTTGCAACGTATAGTAGCATTCGCTATAGCGAAGCCTGTCATTTGGCTTTGTAAAGGATTTGAAGCCAAGACTTCTCTATTGCCACATCAAATCGTGGCCGATGTTTTGCCAGATGACTTTCCTCGTGCCGTGTTGTCTGGCCCTAGCTTTGCTCAAGAAGTGGCGCATGGTTTGCCCACTGCTTTGACTTTGGCATCCCGCGATCTTGCTTTTGCCCAGGGCATTGCTCAGGCACTTCACCATACGCGCTTGCGCATATATTCTTGTTCCGATGTGGTGGGTGTCGAAGTGGGTGGGGCGATCAAAAATGTGTTGGCTATAGCCGCAGGCATTAGTGATGGTTTGCACTTGGGTTATAACGCCCGCGCAGCCTTGCTTACCCGTGGCCTGGCTGAAATGACGCGACTGGGTTTGAGCCTTGGCGGAAAGGCTGAGACGCTAGGGGGGCTGTCCGGCGCAGGCGATTTGATATTGACTTGCACGGGCGATTTGTCACGCAACCGTAAAGTGGGCATGTTGCTGGCTGAGAAGCGCGCACTGCCGGATATACTGTCTACTCTTGGGCATGTGGCCGAGGGCGTGTATACCGCACGAGAAGTGCACGAGGTTGCGCAACGCCAAGCAGTGGATATGCCGATATGTGAAGCGGTATACCGTGTGTTGTACGAACAACTTGCTGCAGATAAAGCGAGTGAAGGTTTGCTCAGCCGACAGCCGAGTGATGAATTTATTAGGTAAAGAAGTGCAGCGGGCTTATTCTCCTTATTTTGCAGCGCTGTTAAAGCCAAGTTGACGCCAAGCCTCATAAACTGCGATAGCAACCGTATTTGAAAGGTTTAAACTGCGATTGTCGGGCAACATAGGCAACCGCAATTTTTGTTGTGGCGGTAACGCGTCTAGAATTTGACTGGGTAGGCCACGACTTTCCGGGCCGAACATGAGTGCATCCTTGTCTTGGAATGCTGCCTCGTGATAGGGGTGAGAGCCTTTGGTGGTGAAGGCAAAGAGGCGAGAGTCGGGCAGGGTGAGTAGACATGCCTCTAAGTCATCATGCACTTTCATGTTGGCATATTCGTGATAATCAAGGCCGGCTCGCCGCAATTGCTTGTCTTCAAGCGCAAAGCCAAGTGGTCGTATCAAATGCAGTTGCGCGCCGCTGTTAGCACATAAGCGAATTACGTTGCCGGTGTTCGGAGGGATTTCGGGCTGGAAAAGAATAACGTTTAGCATCTCACCATTTTACAACTGAGATGCTTGGTGTAGACAGCTATCTTACAGAATACCGAAGTTTCGCGAACTCGCTTTGCTTGCGAGTTGCTATTGAAAAGTAACCGCCTTGGGTTGAAAAACCTATCATTATTGAAAACTTAATTGATAAAAATGATGTTGTTGAGATATCTTCATGTCGCATTTTTTGTTCTGGGTGTCGTGTTTTGCGTGCCGTCTTTCGCGGAAAAAGCAGATAAAACCACACAGAGTATTTCTGGTAAAACGACAGCTAAGCATGTTGCCACAATCGCTTTGGTCGGTAACAAAAGCAAAGTGGAGGTGATGTGGGAGTTTGATCCCTATTACACAGATTTTGGGATCAATATCCCGCTTACAGATAAGCCGATACCGGCTATTCAATCGACTAGCGAATCGGTGATCTACCGTGAGTTGATCAAAGGCTCGCTTATTCCGCAATATATGGTGCTAGAAGCTAGTGTCTATCCCATGCCGTTGCTGGGAACCTATCTTAACAAGAATCAGAACAGCTTTTATAAGAAGGGGCGGATTGCACAGACGGGTGTAAACGTAATCGAGTCTGCGACAGAAGGTTTTCAAGAGCCTTGGGCCGTGTCGGCTTTCTTTGGCAATATCGCCAAGATTGTGCGTCCGGGCGACAGGCGTATCGGTAGCAATGTTGGCTATACCGGCTATCTCATCAGTGCAGGTAGTAAACATATTAAGAGCAATGTATTAATCGCAGATCATTGGTTGGAGTTAGAGTGGAAAATTAAGGGCAACATAGACTACCCAGATGAAAAGTTGGGTTGGAGTTTTCGTGTTGGCGGCAAGCTTCACGACAATCCAAATATCGCGGATGTGCTTTATGTGAGTTTGTTTCGCAGTAATCTAAATATGCACCTTCCTTTTTTAAGCTGGATAAACAATTCCACCGTAGAGGCAAAACTGCACTTCTCGGAAGTGGGCGGACATTTGATTCGACAAGAATACGTGTTCGGAAAAAAATATCCCAAACTCGGCAGAACTTACACGCCCACACTGGATATTGGTGTTGTGTGGTCGAGTCCTGAGGAGTATTCAGGTATATTGCGTAACAGCGACTTGAATGCCTTAACCTTGGTATTTCGTCCCTCGGTGGAGTTCTAATTACGCGCGAAAAATAATAGTTGATGTAAATACTGTGGTATATTATGCGCCAATGGCTGCGCCATTTTGCTAATTTCAACGGAGATAATTATGGAACACACTTTGCCTGCCCTGCCTTACGCTAAAGACGCACTCGCACCACATATGTCTGCAGAAACGTTTGACTACCACTATTCTAAGCATCATCAAGCTTATGTGACCAATCTTAACAACCTGATTAAGGGTACAGAGTTTGAGAATGCAAGCCTGGAAGACATCATCAAGAAATCCTCCGGTGGAATCTATAACAACTCAGCACAAGTATCGAACCACACATTTTTCTGGAGCTGCATGAAGCCAAATGGTGGCGGTGTGCCAACAGGTGTATTGGCTGATGCGATCAACAGCAAATGGGGTTCGCTGGACGACTTCAAAAAAGCATTTCAAACTTCTGCCGTGGGTAACTTCGGTTCTGGTTGGACATGGTTGGTTAAAAAAGCTGATGGTTCCCTAGATATCGTAAACATGGGCGCAGCTGGTACACCATTGACTACAGGCGACAAAGCACTGTTATGTGTAGATGTTTGGGAACATGCTTACTACGTAGATTACCGCAACCAGCGTCCTAAATTTGTTGAGACATTCCTCGCTAATTTAGTGAACTGGGAATTTGTGGAAAAGAATTTCGCATAAATAAACCTAAAAACCTCACCACAGAGGCACAGAGGCACAGAGAAAAGCGAAGCATCAACAACTTGGCGGCAATTGCCCATAGTGTGAGCTAGAAAAGCGATGTAGGCTTTTTTACAATGTTTTATCTGTGGTTTGACTGATGTTTTAAGGGTGAGGGAGCTGCTCAACAGAGCTTAGTTATGTGAAGAAAAAGGGGTGCTTAGGCACCTCTTTTTTTGTCAAAAAATATGTAGTGGTTCAATGGATGCTGACTGTAAAAGATGATTGTCACGTTCAGATTGTTCGCTAACCGAACTAGGATGCAATTAATTGCGCTTTTGATTTTCTCCGTGTCTCTGTGATGATGGTTTAGGGCAATAGCGCCAGATAAATAGATTCTTGCATAGTTGAGTGTAAGGTTTACGCGATTCGCCACGACTATAGCTATATCACCTAATATCTATTGGAGAAAATCATGGCAAAAACGGTATTGTTAGCTCGCCCTCATCCTTTTATTGTTTCGGAAATGCGGCCCTTTCTGGAGCAGAATGGATTTGTTCCTAAAAAACTGGAATCATTAGCGGCGCTTCCTACAAGTGTCGCCGGAGCCTCTGGCACGATCATCTCCCTAGCGGTGGCTTCTTCTGTCGGCATTGTGGAATCTGCGGAGGAAGTATTTGCTGCGGTACGTAAGCAATCCCCACCCCTTCCTGTACTGTTTGCTGCCATGTTGGATTTTGCCAAAATGAAAAGTACTCTTGAGCGTTTGGCAAAAAACAACGGTATAGACGCGATAATTCTCGGCATAGATGCAGCCACTGAATCTAACGCCGGACTGAGCAAGCCGAATACATTTTTATATATAGGCAAGGATGATCTTGTCTCACCGGAGAAGCGAGCTATAGCAGCGCGCATCCTGCAACGCCACTTCCGTTAAGACAAGGTATATCCATGCATCGCTTGATTCTGATTGGCGGAGGGCATGCGCACTTAAGTGTATTGCGTGAATTGGCCCGAATGCGCTTGGACATTGATGCTGTGCTCATCACACCAAGCCCTTATCAAACCTATTCAGGGATGTTGCCGGGCTGGATGGCAGGTCACTATAGTTTGTCAGATTGCCAAATAGATTTGCGTCCAATCACGCAAGCTGCGGGGGCAAAGCTTGTCTTTGCGCAAGTGCTAGGCATGGACGCGGATAGGTGTTGTGTGGCGCTGTCTGACGGTTCGCATCTGGACTATGATTTTGTTTCACTTGATATAGGTAGCGAAACCAATTTGTCATGGTTGCAAGCACTGGGCGAGAGGCTGCTCCCGATCAAGCCCTTGGGCGAATTTGTACAGCGCTGGCCTGATGTTTTGACGCAAGCTGCGCAACAGAGTGATTTTCATTTAGCGGTAGTAGGCGGTGGAGCTGCCGGAGTGGAACTTGCCCTCACCGCTCAATATGCATTTGCTCAGCATGCGAGTAATGCCACTGTGTCTTTGATTGCATCAGAGAAAGGCATATTGTCAGGACACACGCCCCGCGTGATTAAACGGGCTGGGGAGGTGTTGCAACAACGTGGTATTGCTTTGCATAAAGCTCACGCAGTCGGTGTTGAGAATGGACTGCTGCTTGCTAATGGTCAGTTAGTCAATGCGGACATTGTCATTGCCACAACGGGTGCTAGTCCGCCTAGCTGGCTGAAGCTTTCTAATCTCGCTCTCGATGAGCACGGTTATATCAGCGTGGAACCGACCCATCTTAGCTCATCCCATCCCAATGTATTTGCAGCGGGCGATGTGTGTGCGCGTAGTGACGTTGTCATGGCTCGTTCTGGTGTGCATGCAGTATTCTCTGGCCCCGTAGTCGCACATAACCTGATCGCCAGCATCTCAGGTGGTGAATTTATAAGCTATAGGCCACGTAAACGACCTCTGTACTTGCTTGCGACAGGCTCCAAACATGCTATTGTTTCTTGGGGGGCGTTCTGCGCCTCGGGCAATTGGGCGTGGCGCTGGAAGAACTGGATTGACCAACGCTTTATGAACAAACACCGTGTAAAGGAAGGTGCATGACAAAACTGATTCGCGCGGCACTTTCACGTCGCATTGTAATAAATGCACTCAAGATCGCATTGGTGGTCGGCAGCATCCTCAATTTGATTAACCAAGGAGGGCGATTGCTGCATATAGATACAATCTCTTGGTTTCATTTTCTATTAAATTTCTTCGTGCCATATTGTGTGGCGAGCTACAGCGCAGCAAAGAATGAGCTAGGAAAAGGGAGTTGAATGCCGATTAGTCAGAGTGAGGATGAGGGGAGCAAGAGCATATTTTCAGAGGATGCGTTTTTGGAAGACATTCGAAGGCAGATGCTCCGCTTTGCAATGCTGCAATTGAATGACAATCACCTAGCAGAAGATGCCGTTCAAGAAGCACTGATTGGCGCGATGAAAAATGCCACTTCATTTGGCGGGCGCGCAGCACTTAAAACATGGATATTCGCAATTCTTAAAAATAAAATCGCGGATATCTTGAGGCAAAAGCAGCGCATGGTAAATGTCAGTAGCTTGATGCGAGAAGAAGACGAAGATGCTGACTTTTCGGAATTGTTTGACCGTAAAGGATTCTGGCAAACGGATGAACGCCCTATTGTTTGGGGGAACCCCGAAGCATCATTACGAGAAGGACAATTCTGGCAGGTCTTTGAGGCGTGCTTAGAAGGACTGCCCCCGAAACAAGCGCGCGTGTTTATGATGCGCGAATTTATCGAACTGAGTGCAGATGAAATCTGTGCCACGGTTGAATTAAGTACGAGCAATTTACATGTCTTATTGCATCGTGCGCGACTGCGTTTGCGCGAGTGCATAGAAAATAGATGGTACTTAGAAGGAGAGCGAAATGCTGAACTGTCATGATGCCACTCGACTGATGTCGGAAGCGCAAGAGCGCACCCTAAAGGTCAGTGAACGGATGTCACTGAAAATGCACGTGATGATGTGTAGCGGTTGTAACAACTTTAAAAACCAGATGGGAACGCTAAGGATGATGACGCGATCCTACGCCAAAAGTAAGAATGACTCGGAGACCCCCAAGTAAATCAAGGGACGCACCGACTAAAACGGACTTGTTCAGCGTGTCCCCTAGTAACTTCCGTAGGTCGTGATAGACCGAATTTTGGCGTAACCCGACACCAGAGCATTGCGGTTATGAATGAAAGTGTCGAGTTACACCCGCAAGGAGTAGGCCGTTGTAACGCCCCAACAATACACGCACCGCTGCGCTAACTCGACCCCACCCTACGGTTCTTGTGAGTGAAGGGTCAGGTTTGCGCTATTGCTATATTTGGCGCCTAAAATCAATGAAACACCCCTTAACTTCATCAATAAACGTCCCAAAAACGATTGCTGGGGGCAGGCTTGCATATTTCATTGCTTGATGTCGAATGACAGCCTTGAACAGCATCATCTTCTTGTGAAACGGAGGATTGTATGGCTCGAAAACCCAGACTTCATGAAAACGGCGCGGTCTTTCATGTGATGTTGCGCGGACAGGTTGTAAGTTTTAAATAAAGCAATTGCGCAAGCTCCCCAGCATGCCATTAAGGTCTGACACTCATGGCACTTGGTTAAACAAATTTTAGCCAATTTATTGTCTTCGTGCCAGTTTGGTAGGTCGGATTAGCGCAGCGTAATCCGACAAGCTGAATTGATTTCATTAGTGTTGGAATACGCAATAAACCCACCCAGCCACGCACCCCTGTCAATGTGCGGGAGCAAATGGGTGATCCCCCTTTTCAATCTGGAATCACAAAATCATGCGTTCAAACATCCCAATAACGCTGGAATGCTAGCCCCCGCTTTTCCGAACGAAGGGAGAGTGTCATCGGCTAGGCGTGAGTTAAACCAATATTATCAGTATGGTTTATTTTCTACGTGTTAAAGTGTGTTGAGTAGCTTCTTTTCCTATTCAGATATCGGCTCTTGCTTAACAGTAGCTTCTTACTGGTCGTGTGTTCAAATAGGCTCAAATGCGGTTTTCCTGTCTGGATGCGGTGTTTTTCGGGAACCCAAAATATTTTGCGAAGCTCGTCTTATCTTGCCGCACTTATTTTTCTTGGGGAAACATGGGAAAGTTATCGGGTTCTGATATTACGCTGGGGGAGCCACTTACTTTCTCGCTGCATGATGCTAACGGACATTTGCTACTGAGCAAAGGCTATGTAATCACTAGCCGCTGCGCTGTCGATAGGCTGCTAAAGCTCAATGCCGTAAAGGGAGATGTAGGCAATCGGGGCGGCGGCAACACACCAAGCATCGATACCTCAAGCCGCAGCAAAACACCAAGAGAGCCTATTGAAAACCTATCGGTGTTTGAGAGGGTGGATGGCTTGACGCTCAACCTCAAACACACTTTAATCTCTTCGCTCAAGACTCCGGAGTTAGTTGACCTTCAGACTCGCGTCAAGAACTTTGCGACAAAAATACAGGCGCTCTGCAAAGAGGATATTGACGCTACATTAGCCTCGCCGTACTTAGATATCAGTAATCCTTATATTGTCGTACACCAGATCATGGGTGCCATCCTTACGGAAATAATAGCCGAGCGTAAGGGCTTGTCCGCTGTCGAGCGTTTGCCTTTTATATGCGCTGCGTTGACGCGTGACATTGGTCAGCTTCAAATTCAGAGCGATCTCGACAAGTGTAACGGCCCGCTGCCCCCCTCACTTAAGCAGGCAATGCGGGAGCATCCAAGCCGCTCGGGAGCAATACTGAGCGCTGCAGGTGTCACGGACATTGGGTGGTTGGGTGCAGTTCGAATGCATCACGAGCGGATTGACGGAAGCGGCTATCCGCTGGGACTGCCAGATGCAAGTATTGCACTGGGTGCGCAGATTTTAGCGATAGCCGACACATACAGCGCAATGACCAAAGTCAGGCCATACCGTACTAAGGCACATAACCCAACGGATGCGTTGCGCAATCTTTATAAGACTGAAGATCAGGGCAGCGCCTTGGCCGACACTTTAATCAAGGGCATCGGGATGATGCCGCCCGGATCTATTGTTAAATTAAAAAACGGCGAGGTCGCTGTCGTCAAGAGTTGCATCCTTAACTCAAATAAGGCCACCGTTTTTAGCGTCTACGATAAACATGGGATGCCGCTGTTTTCTCCGATTAGCCGTGAAACAAAGCTACCAGATTTCGAGATTGTTGGCTTGGTGTCGCTCGCCGAATGCAAAGCAGTTGCTGTAATGATCAGGCGGCTATGGATGAAATAAAACCGAAGCAGACGGGCGAATCGACGTACCCGTTTCACGTAAAAGAAGGACTTGCTGTATGAGGTGCCCACGCTTAATTTTTAACACAATTTCCGCACGGATAGTTAGGCTTAACTTATCACTTAGAAGGGTGTCATCATGAAAATAAATCTTCCGATAACGGAGAAAGAGCGGATGTTCCCGGATGGGTTTTCTTTGGTTTCCAAGACGGATACGAAGGGCCTCATTACCTACGCCAATGATATGTTCGTTGAAGTCAGTGGTTACTCAAACGAGGAATTGATCGGTAAAAACCACAACCTTGTGCGCCACCCTGATATGCCAGCGGCGGCATTTGAAGATATGTGGACTAGCTTGAAACAAGATTTACCCTGGCATGGCATAGTTAAAAATCGTTGCAAAAATGGCGACTATTACTGGGTGGATGCCCGCGTGGTGCCGATACGTAAGAACGGTGCAACAATTGGCTATATGTCGGTGCGCGGCGTGCCTACGCAGCAAGAAGTCGCTGCTGCGGAACATGCGTACAAAAAGGCCGCTCCGCTGGGGCGCATAAGCAAATTTATAGGCAACGGATTGAAGAAATACGTATCAATCAAAAACTGCGTTGCCTTCGGAATCGTCTTTATCGCGTTGTCGATGGTCGCAGGGGGAGTTCTCGGCACCTCCGGTTTGCGGCACTCTAGTGATGCTATTCGCTCCCTATATCATGAAGAGATGGAGCCTGCGCGGGCAATTGGTCGCATCAATTTCCTGATGGCCGACAATCGGGCGCAAATCGCATTAGCACTAAATCACAATCCAGGAGAACCCGAGTCAGCCAATTTTGACGCAATGCCTGTCACTGAGCATACGGAGGTGATCGAAAAAAACATCCGAGAACTCGATGGGATATTGAAAAAATACGGTGAGCGGCCACGCGATGAAGCGGGGCGCAAACTTTTTGAAAGATATGAGCAGGCCAGATTGCGCTACAAAGTAGAGGGCCTGGTGCCCGCACTACGGGCATTGCAGAGCGGCAACTATGCCGCAGCGGAAAAATTGCAGCTTAAAAACGTCAACCCTTTATTCCTTGATGCCAATTTAAAGGCAGAAAAGTTGATTAATTTCTTTTTCACCGTAGCCGCAAACAAAACCATAAGCGTTGCAGATCACAACGACAAGATCACCGCGATAGCGGTGGGCGGGGTTTCTTTTAGCATTATCGTGGTGGTGTTTGCGGGATTACTGTTCTTTAGAGGAACGGTAGTCCCCCTCGAGGTTGCTGTTAATGCGCTGGAGCGCATCGCCGAAGGCGACCTTTCCGGCAACACGGATTCCCGTGGATATGGCGAGCCGGGCAGGGTGATGGCCGCCGTGATGGTGACGCAACTCCACTTAAAAGTGATGATAGATGAAATCTGCCATTCGTCCGTAGCGATCCACCAGCAATGCCGAAACTTGAACAATACTGCGATGAATATTTCGCAGAATTCGGAAGAGCAGCATGACCGAGTGGGCAATGCGTTTGATAGTATTCGCCACTTGAGTGAGAAATTCGACACCTTGTCAGAGAATGCTTTGAAGATGCTGAGCGCCGCCGAAAGTATGGAAACAATACATGGGCAGCCACAGCCTGAAGACACGCAAGGAGGTGACGTACAAGAAGAGCAACAAGGCGGAGACGACACAGCGGATGTGCCGAACGCCGATAGCGATGTGCATAACGTAGCGTTGACTTCTGATGCTAGCGATGAGGTCGTTATGAACAGCAGTGAACTTACCAAGATGTCCCGCGAACTGGCCGGAGAAATCAGTATTGAGGCAATCTACCTAGAAGATGCCGTTTCAAAGATGAAGCTAGCGGCATTGCTCAACGCTGAAACCGTACTAGAAACGCAGAGTGCATGGGCGAGCTCGCAACAATTGGAAAAGGCCGCGCGCGAATTGGACGGGCTGGTTAAATATTTTGAATGAACTTGCTGCGGTAGCGGCTGCGTGTAATTTTAGGCGGGTAGCGTAGAGAATAGGCCAGACCAAGCTTTGTAGCTTTTTGCATGTACGGCGAGGAGTAAGGGGCGAGTCAAACCGCCAGGGCAATAGCTATAAAAAACAGCTCTCCTCTGATTGAGCTGTCGATTTTAGATTAAAACAGACTAAGCGCTACGAATACCCAACGTTTTTGCTGCCTTGGCAAAGCCAGAATAGGAAAGTAGAGGAGTGGCCTTGTCCATTTTAACCTTGGTTGTTGCCCGCTCAAAAAGTACTACTGCTTTTTCGGTATTTAGGTGGTGCGACATATAGATGAATCCATCCACGTTCTCGGGATGGTTGTAAATCGCATTCGACCACTGTTGCGGTATTGTGTAGTCCGAAGTGCCAGTCAACTCAGCGTCTAAGCCCATTCTCTTGAGAGCTACCCCGGTGAGGTCTGCCAAGTATAAAAGTTTACCTTTGTAATGAATGGCGAAACGGGTCGCAATATCATCTGGAGAAATTGAAAAGATCCCATTTGTGGGTGAAATATCGTGTAATAAAGTTTCGGCAATTGCTGTTTCCAATTTATAACCAAAATAACAAGTGCCGTACCGAGCCTCCTCGTTTGTATGGGGATCGTCAAATCGATTCATACCTTTGTGGCCAAAAAAAGGTTCATCCGTATGATGCTTGGATACTCGAATTAGAAGTTCTGGCGAAACTATTGCCACTGCCAGAGGATGTTCTGAGAATGAGGGTGCTGGAACGGCAAGTCCCTGAGGTCTCGTTGTCATCTTTATGCGTCCAGAAAACCAGCGGCGGCAAGCAAAACTGCATCAAGCTTGCCCTTTGCGAGCGCATCTAGTGGAGTATTGTTTTCGAGCGAAATCTTTGCTGTGGTAAAAAACCCCCACTTGCTTCCACCGGATAATCCGCCCAACGCCTTACTTATTTTTTCAAGATCACGCCGATCATACCTCGCATCAGCAAAAAAAGCTGGGTAGAAACTCTCTCCCGACGGCCCTGTTAAGACGAACATACGCTTCGCTCTTACTGCCGCGCTTAGCGCTTGTGGGGTAAAGCTCAAACGTTCCCTCATCTCTACTGAAGAGAGTAGCTTTTTCGCGGCGATATCTTGCGCACGTAAGGCCTGTTCCTGATTACGTAGCTCAGACATAAAGGCTTCATTTTCTTGCTGCGCCTTGCTCGCATTTATCACGGTGGCTGAATTCGCTTCAGTTTCTTCGATTATATTAGCGAGAGCATTTTTCATTTCCAGAAAAAGCTCAAGCCTGCGCGACTCAGGTATGGCCTTGCCAAGCGACGCGTACACCTTCGTAAAAGAACGCACGCGGTTTTCGCTTCGAGCACTCTTGGGATCATCTTTAGTGAAAGAAACGATGGTTGTAGCCAACTGCGCAGCAGAGGTCTGTATCTGAGCGAGGTGTCTGGATTTGCTGCTTTCGAGCGATTTAAGTCGAGTTTGGGGAGAGGCGGCGATAGTGCTCATGATAGCTCCTTGAACAATTGATGTTCTCAGTATGGGCAAGAAAAACAAACAAAGCAAGTAGATCAATTAAAGCAAGCAGGCTTTAGGCGGGTTGGTATGAGGCCTCATGTTTCGTGGCTAAGCAATCAATCGGTCTGTGGCGGCTTATATGAAAAGTGGCGAACCTATCAGTTCTGATAGCTATATTAATAAACGTATATCTGTAAGAATGGAATTGGCAATTGCTAACGTGGTTGACGTTGAATTGGCTTGTTAGAGCTAATTCATTGAAACTGACTCCGTTGATATTTCGTTGTCAGAAAAGCCAACTCTAGCAGCCTGCTGGATTAACAGTCGGCTTCCAGCACCCGCCATATTATTGAATTGTGTATATAGTGTCCCTGCAGATTTAAGGCGTAACCAGAGGAAAACGGAATGCCAGACTCAGCCACATTTAACCTGTTCGTCAGCCATTGCTCGAAGGATGACGATTTTGTGAGCGCGTTGCAGCAAGCACTCGCCCTGCGCCAAGTCGAAGCGTGGATCGATTCGCGCGAGTTGCTGCCCGGCGGCTTGCTAGATCAAGACATAAAAACAGCCATCAAAGATTCTTCCGCCTATGCCGTTCTGGTCAGCCCCGATGCGTTGCAATCGAAGTGGGTGGGCAAGGAGTTGAGCTACGCGCTTGAAGTTCAGAAAACGCGCGGCAAGGAAAGCTACCCGGTGATTCCGCTATCGCTGGATGGCACCAAGCTCGGTGTACTCGAATCTTTTTTTGAAGATGATCCGATCTACATCCCAGTCAGCAGCCAAGCGGGTGGCATCGAGGCGGCGCTACACGCGATTCTGGTCGGCATAGCTGTCCGCCTTCCTTCCGATGTTCCCGCTACACCCCAACCAGCAGCCGAAGCACTGGAAGAACTGGTTCTCCAACTCAGCGATTTTAAAATCTACGAACAGGATGGTGTGCGCCGCGCGCAGGCCAAAGCCAGCTTGGTTTATGAATCGGCAACAACAGGACAGCGCGAAGTTTCCAGCGAACAAAGTTGGCGCTTCACCGCCCCCATCGGCCCAATTGAAGCGGAGGAGCTGCGCTGGTATCTGGAGAAATACGCCATCTGGCCGAGCGAGTATTTTCGCGAACGGGCGGACAAGGTAAAGAACAATCTGATCGCATGGGGCAAGCTGCTGTATGACGCGGCCATGCCTGTTGCCCACACCGCCAACGTGCTGCAAGCCTGGGCGCGGGTGGACGGTGCAGCCAACCGCCGTTTCTCGATCTTGGTGGATAACACCACCGAGGCCGGGATGCCCGAAGCGGAAATTCAAAGCGCCCGCGAAGCCGCCACCTTGTTGCTCGGCTTGCCGTGGGAATTGCTGCACGATGGTGGTACTTATTTATTTCAGGGCGCAAAACCGACCCGCGTGCGCCGCCGCCTGCCGAATACCCAAGTGCTGGATATTCCGGTAGCCGCCACGCCGATCCGCATCCTGCTAGTCACCGCCCGCCCGGAAAACGAAGCCTGCGGCTACATCGACCACCGCGCCAGCGCCTTGCCGCTGGCCGAGGCGATGGAAAAACTCGGTGGCTTGGTGCAAATCCATCTGCTCAACCCGCCAACATTGCCCGCCTTGCGTGAATAACTCGACCGCGCCCGGCGCGAGAAGCAGCCCTACCATGTCGTCCACTTCGACGGTCACGGCGTGTATGACCGCAACGTCGGCCTCGGCGGCTTGTGCTTCGAAGAGCCAACAGCGCAACTGAACAATCGCCGCCACATCACCGTTTACACCAACGAACTTGGCCCGCTGTTGCGCGATCACCGCATCCCCCTGGTGTTCCTCGAAGCCTGCCAGACCGCGCAGGCCGAAAAGGCTTCCGAATCGGTCGCCTCGGAACTGCTCAAAGTGGGCGTGGCCTCGGTGGTGGCGATGAGCCACAGCGTGCTGGTAGAAACCGCACGCCGCTTTGTCGAAACGTTTTATGCCGCATTGGCTAAAGGGCAACGGGTAGGCGAAGCCATGCTGAGCGGTCAGCGCCAGCTCAAGGATGACAGCTTCAGAGGGCGCATCTTCGGCGCGGGGAAATTGCATCTGGAGGACTGGTTCGTGCCGGTGCTGTTTCAAGAAAAAGACGACCCGCAACTGTTCCGCGAAACCCCGTCGCAGCAGACGCAAGAAGATTATTTGACCATGCTGGCGGCGCGCCTCGGCGAACTGCCGCCAGAACCTCAAAGCGGCTTCATCGGTCGCAGCCGCGAACTGCTGGTGTTGCAGCGCCTGCTTCTGGTCAAACCTTACGCCGTGCTGCGCAGTCAAGGCGGCGAAGGCAAAACCGCGCTCGCCGCCGAGTTCGCCCGCTGGATGGTGCGCTCACAACAAATTCAGCGCGCAGCCTTTGTCTCGGTTGAAGGCATAGAAAAGAACGGAGTCGAGTCGGTAGTAGACCAACTTGGCGCGCAGCTGCTGAAACAAAAGTTTTCCACCCAAATAGATTGCGGCGGGGATTTAAGCAAGGCCGAGATGGCAATCGAACGCGCGCTGCGCGAACATGCGGTGCTGCTGGTGGTGGACAACATGGAAAGCATCTTGCTGCCGCCGTTCATCGAACAAACTGAAATGCTGGGCGAAGAAGCGCAACGCGAACTGCAAGCCGTCTTGGAACTGTGCGCCCAACTCAACAAAATCGGCGCAACCCGGATTGTATTTACCAGCCGCGAGGCACTGCCCGCCCCGTTCGAGCAACACCCAATCGAACTACAGCAACTTGCCCGCAACGACGCAGTAAAACTAGTCGAACGCGCGCTAAACGCCGAGAACCCTCTCCCCCTGGGAGAGGATAGGGTGAGGGTTTTAGATGCCGCCGTCGAAGAAATCGAAGGACTGGTAGAGCAAGTCCACTGCCACGCCCGCACCCTAGCCCTGCTCGCCCCGTCGCTGCGCAGCTCTGGTGTAAGCAAAACCCGTGATTCGCTGGTCGAACTGATGGCCGAGATGGAGCGAAGTTTCCCCGGTAGCCGCGAGCAATCGCTGTTCGCCAGCCTCGAACTCTCCTTGCGCCGCCTGTCTCCCGATAATTTGCAGCGGGTGAAGGTGCTGGGCGTGTTTCATGGCGGGGTTAATTTGATTGTGCTGCGCGTCATGATGGACTGGAAAGAGGCAGATGTGGTTTCTCTTTCAGCCGAGTTGATCGCCACCGGGCTGGCGACAGCCAAGCCCTACGACCACCTCGCGCTCAACCCCGCGCTCTGCCCATACTTGCGCGGGCGGCTGGAGCTTGATGAACTGGAACAACTGACGGCTCAATGGATAACGGCAATGGGGCAATATGTTAAGTTCCTCGTCCAACAACGAAACCAGAAAACCGAAGTCGCCGCTACGCTGACGCTGCTCGAACTGCCCAACCTGTTCGGCTTGCTGGAACTTGTGCGACACGCCGAAGATGGCGAAGCGACCATCGCTCTGACCAGTTCGCTCTACAGCCTGCTGCAAGGTCTCGGCAAACCGCGCCTGCTAGAAAGGGTGGGGGCGGTGTGCGACAAGGCGGCATCTGAACTCGGCGCGAGTTGGAACCATGCACAATTTCAGGCGCAACGAACCCAGATCGAACAACAGCTTGCTAGCGGGCAATTGCAGGAAGCATTCGAGGGTGCGCAGGCGTTGCTCCAGCGTTCCAGCACGGCGGGAGACAAGGCTTATGCGGGAGCCGATTACGATCTGGCATTTGCTTGTATTCTGTTAGCCCGAATATTTCAAATAGGCGGCGGAGCGGAACAGGCTTTGTCCTTGTTGGACGAGGCAAAGCAACGATTTGAGGCCATTGAACGTAACGAGCCTGGATGCGGAGCGGAGAGAATGGCATCTGTCTGCTTAGCAGAACAGGGCGATTGCCTTCTCGATTTGGGACGGTACGACGCGGCGGTAGCCGCTTACGAAGAGAATATTCGTCGAGCCGAGAAACTCACTGATGACCGGCAAGTCGCCGTCGGCAAAGGCCAACTGGGCTTCGTCCGCTTGATGCAGAAGCAATACCCAGAGGCGCTGAAGACCTACCAAGAGGCTTGCGATACATTCGCCAAGCTGGACGAACCGGGCAGCGTCGCGACGAGCTGGCATCAGACCGGCATTGTCTATCAGGAGATGGGGCAGGCGGAAGCGGCGGAGGATGCCTACCGGGAATCGCTGTCCATCAAGGTGCGGATCGGCAATGTCGCCGGGCAGGCGAGTACGCTGGGACAACTGGGAAATTTATTCGGCGATGTTCTGGGGCGCGGCGAAGAAGCCGTCTCATTTTATCGGCAGGCATCAGATAAATATATCGAACTCCATGATGCCGCGAACGAAGGGATAACAAGGAACAATCTTGCCGAAACCCTGCGCAAGCTTCGCCGCTTTGAGGAAGCGCGGCAGGAAATCCTCAAGGCCCTGGAATGCAAAGCGCAGTTCGGTCATGCCTCATTGCCTTGGACGAGTTGGCAAGTCCTCGCCAACATCGAAACCGACAGCGGCAACGACGCAAGCGGGGCGAAACAAAAAGCCATCGCCGCCTACCTCGCTTACCGCCGTGACGGCGGCGAGAACCACAACTCCGATGGACGCATCGCCCTAGATGTCACGCAAGCCCTCGCCAGCGGAGACCCCGCTGCCGCCTCATCTTTGCTGCAACAAATCGCCGCCAATCTCAATGCCGCCAGCTACCTAACCTTCATTCAAGCCCTGCAATCCATCGTAGACGGCAGCCGCGAGCGCAGCCTCGCCGATGCCCCGGACTTGGACTACACCATGTCCGCCGAAATCCTGCTGCTGATCGAAACGCTGGAGCAAAGCTAGGGCTAATGTCGGGTTACGTCGCTGCGCCTAATTCGACCTCCGCATGTAGCGGAATCTACAGCTTGGAATATCAGCTTGAGCTGAACCCAAGCAAGTAGTTTGTTAGGCGCGAGCGCGCAGCTGCACAGTTCATTCGACGTTAGGTGCTTATGGTTACTATTGGCGAGGGCTGTCGGTTTGTGTCCGCGCTCCACACGGTTCGGGGTTGCGCTGTTTTATCCTAGAAAAAGCTGTTGCACCACAGTGACAGCGATCCTTCGGTAATCGCTCAAAATGCGCTTGCTCTGTAAGAAACCCCCACCCCTCCACGACTAACCCCCAGAAACCCCTCACGACAGCTCTTAATTCGCTAACTGGGACACACAATTAATCTTCTGGAGCATTTATGCACGACACTTTACCTTTTCTGCAAACTTCTGGATTTCCCGCTTTGCGCCGCCGCGCTTTGGAGACTTTGCAAGTCAATTTAGGCTACAAATGTAATCAAACTTGTCAGCATTGTCATGTGAATGCTGGGCCGAATCGGACGGAGATGATGGATCGCTCGCTTATCGAGTTGATTCCCCGAGTGTTGGATGCTCGTGATTTGCATACTTTGGATTTAACCGGGGGTGCACCTGAACTGCACGAGGATTTTCGTTGGTTGGTGCGTGAGGCGCGTGCTCAAGATTGTAAGGTGATTGACCGTTGTAATCTAACTATTTTGTATGAGCCAAACCAAGAAGATTTGGCCGAGTTTTTGGCGGCTCAGCGGGTTGAAATTGTAGCTTCCTTGCCGTGTTATTCGCAAGATAATGTGGACAAGCAGCGCGGCACGGGCACGTTTGATAAGAGTATCGCTGCGCTCCAAAAGCTGAATGCCTTGGGCTACGGTAAGCCCGGAACAGGTTTAATTTTGAATCTAGTGTTTAACCCGCAGGGTGCGTCTTTGCCCCCAGAACAAACAGGATTGCAGTCTGATTATCAGCGCGAGTTATTCGATCATTTTGGCATCGTATTTAATCAATTGCTGGTGATTGCGAATATGCCTATCCAGCGTTTTGGTTCGATGCTTATTTCCAAGGGGCAGTTCAATGATTACATGAGTCTGCTGAAAGATAATTTCGCTGCTCCGAATCTCGACACCGTGATGTGCAGAAATATGCTGAGTGTGGATTGGCAGGGTTTTCTTTATGACTGCGATTTCAACCAGCAGTTGGGTTTACCTTTATCAGGGTTGGCGCATTTGCGTGATCTCGCAGTCCAAGGTGTGCATGAGCATACGATTCAGGTTGCCGACCATTGTTATGGCTGCACGGCTGGGCAGGGTAGTAGCTGTGGCGGGGCGCTGAAGGTAGAAGCGAGCGCAGCATGAAGCGCGTTCTACTAGTTTTATTAATCCTTGCTGCAATCGTCAGTTTTTTTGTATTTGATCTGGAACGTTTTCTGACGCTGGAATCTTTGCAGCAGAGCCAGCATGATTTTGTATCGCTCAATACACAATCGCCTTGGATGGTGGCAGGTATATATTTGGCTCTATACGTACTCGCCACTGCCTTATCTTTGCCCGGAGCCATAATATTGACCCTCGCAGGGGGGGCTTTGTTCGGCTTGGCTATCGGCACGCTGCTGGTTTCATTCGCTTCTACGATTGGTGCTACCCTTGCTTTTCTTGCATCGCGCTTTGTGCTGCGGGATGCTCTTCAGCGGCGCTTCGGCACTAAGCTTAAAGCGATTAACGAGGGTGTTGAGCGTGATGGAGCTTTGTATTTATTCACCTTGCGCCTTGTTCCGCTATTCCCATTTTTCCTTATCAATTTATTGATGGGGCTAACACCGATGAAGACGCGCACCTTTTATTGGGTAAGCCAAGTCGGCATGTTTGCTGGCACTTTGGTATTTGTTAATGCCGGTACGCAGTTGGCGCAAATACATAGCTTGTCCGGCATTCTTTCGCCTAGTTTGTTGTTCTCTTTTGTTTTGTTAGGAATCTTCCCTTTGATCGCAAAAAAACTCACCGCATGGTTGCAAGGTCGTCGCGTGTATTCCAAATGGACGCGTCCTGAAAAATATGACCGCAATTTGATAGTCATCGGCGGCGGGGCGGCGGGCTTGGTGTCGTCTTATATTGCAGCGGCAGTTAAAGCCAAAGTTACGCTGATCGAAACTCATAAAATGGGTGGCGATTGCTTGAATTATGGCTGTGTGCCGAGCAAGGCGCTTATCAAGAGTGCCAAGTTGGCACAGCAGATACGTAATGGTGAACACTACGGACTCAATGCGGGCGTACCTGATTTTAGTTTTCGCAAAGTGATGGCACGTGTCCATGAAGTTATCGGTGCTGTCGCGCCGCATGACAGCGTCGAGCGTTACACCAGTCTAGGCGTTGAAGTGTTGCAAGGTTATGCGCGCATCACCGACCCGTGGACGGTAGAGATCAAGTTGAACGACGGCACGATGCAAACGCTGACCACACGCAGCATCATTATCGCCACCGGTGCGCGGCCATTTGTGCCACCTTTGCCTGGTTTGGAAGAGGTTGGCTATGTCACCAGCGACACGCTGTGGTCTACGTTCGCTGAACTGGATGCTCCGCCTAAGCGTTTGGTCGTGCTGGGCGGCGGCCCTATTGGTTGTGAGTTGGCGCAGAGTTTTGCACGCTTGGGATCGAGTGTGACGCAAATCGAAATGGCATCGCGCATTATGAAACGTGAAGACATTGAAGTATCTGAATTGGCACGTGCATCGCTGAGCGCAGATGGTGTTGAGGTGTTGACCGATCACAAGGCGGTACGTTGTGAAAAAGACGGTGAGCGCAAATACATCGTCGTGGAGCATGACGGTCAATCTCGCCGCGTCGAATTCGATGCTTTGATTTGTGCGGTGGGGCGTAGTGCACGGCTTAAGGGCTTTGGATTGGAAGAGCTGGGCATTCCGGTGCAGCGCACCGTCACCACCAATGCCTATCTTGAAACGCTGTACCCCAATATTTTTGCGGCGGGCGATGTGGCTGGGCCATATCAATTTACTCACACTGCGGCGCACCAAGCATGGTATGCGGCAGTGAATGCTTTGTTTGGTAGTTTCAAGAAATTCAAGGTGGATTATTCAGTTATTCCTTGGGCGACATTTATCGAACCGGAAGTGGCGCGCGTGGGACTGAACGAGCAGGAGGCGCGTGAGCAAGGCATCGCGGTGGAAGTCACGAAATACGGCATCGACGATCTTGATCGCGCCATTGCAGACGGCACGGCACATGGCTTCGTTAAGGTGCTCACTGTGCCAGGTAAAGACAAGATACTCGGCGTCACCATCGTGGGCGAACATGCCGGAGACCTGTTGGCGGAATTCGTACTCGCCATGAAGCATGGTCTGGGACTAAACAAAATATTGGGGACGATTCACACTTACCCGACCATGGCCGAAGCTAATAAATATGCAGCAGGAGAATGGAAGCGAGCACATGCTCCGCAAAAAGTGTTGGCATGGTTAGAGCGCTTCCATGCGTGGAAACGAGGCTAAGGTGAAGCTCTCTATCATCGTCCCTATGCTCAACGAAGCGGCGCAATTGCCAGAATTATTCGCGCACTTGCTGCTGTTTCAGCGCGCTGCATGCGAGATTGTTTTTGCAGATGGCGGGAGTGTCGATGGTTCGGCTAGTTTTGCTGAAGTGGCAGGGTTCACTGTGTTGAAAACAGCGCCGGGCAGGGCGCGTCAGATGAATGCGGGGGCTGCGTATGCTAGTGGCGATGTGCTGTTGTTTTTGCATGCCGATACCCGCCTGCCGGAAGCCGCGATACATCATATTGCTCAAACTTTAGCCGATGGAAATCATGGCTGGGGGCGTTTCGATGTATGTATTACGGGGCGCGCATATATGTTGCGCGTGATTGCGCATCTGATGAATTGGCGCTCGCGATTCACGGGGATTGCTACAGGCGATCAGGCGATATTTGTGCGCCGAAAGTTATTTGAGCAGATGCAGGGTTTTCCCGATCAAGCGTTGATGGAAGATGTGGAGATGTGCAAGAGATTGCTGAGCTATTCACGCCCTGCATGTATTGCGCATTGCGTAACTACATCCGGTAGACGTTGGGAAACTCGCGGAGTGTGGCGCACTATTTTCCTGATGTGGCGCTTACGCTGGGCGTATTGGCGCGGTGCCGATGCGGCGAAGTTGGCGGGCTTGTATCAATGAACATTAAAACCACAATTACACCACAGAGACACCGAGAGCACAGAGTAAAAACATCCCTCGATTTTCTGACATTTCCTACTTGCCACCACCCCTGTAAATTGTTGATGTTTAGATTCTCTCTGTGTCTCTGTGTCTCTGTTGTGGGGGGGTAATCATGAAACCTATCCGCATCATTATCTTTGCTAAAGCTCCTCAAGCTGGTTTTGCTAAAACACGTTTGATCCCCGCACTAGGCGCAGCAGGTGCGGCAGCTTTGGCGCATCAAATGCTTTTAAATACGATGCGCGAAGCACTTTCTGCAAACATCGGCACGCTTGAATTATGTGTCACTCCTGCCATCACTGATGCGGCTTGGCATGACGTTCAAATACCTAACGGTTTTATTATTTCTGATCAGGGCGATGGCGATTTGGGTGCTCGTTTGGCACGCGCTGCGGAGCGAGCCTTGGTGCAACAGGAATCTGTATTGCTGATTGGAACCGATTGTGTGGAGATGTCAGCGGACTTGTTGCGAGACGCAGCGCGGCTTTTAGGTGAAGCCGATGCTGTCATTCATTGCACGGTGGATGGTGGCTACGCATTGCTGGGGCTAAATCAATTTAGCCCGTTTCTGTTCAACGATATGCCTTGGAGTACCGATGCGGTAGCCATTAGAACGCTTGCGCATATCGGGCAACTCGGCTGGTCGGTTCATGTCGGGCAGATGTTGCATGATGTAGATGAGGCGCAAGATTTAAAATTTTTGCCATCTCATATGGGGGCCTCTATAAATTCAAAACATTGATGAAACGACTAGCCATTCCGCTAAACCCCAAAAAGCGGGGCAAGCGGCTGGTTATAAGTGAGGCAAGGCGCGAAGAAAATTTTACCGCGCCGCATATGCAGTATCTGTAAGCGTTAAAGTTTTCTGAGCAACGGAGTATCGCGACGTAGTTTGAATTTATAAAGGTGCACTTAAGCGCGACAGACCGCTAGGGATGCCGTCTCTGCTTTTGGAGTTTATAGAGACACTCTAAAGATAAAAAGGCGCTACACAAAACACGCAGCCTCTACCTGAACCGGAATAAGCCGATGCAGCTAGGACTGTGCGATATAGAACCTTAAACGTTAAGCACTGAGATCACTTGAGGTCGAAGCGATCAAGGTTCATTACTTTGTTCCATGCGGCCACAAAGTCACACACGAACGCCTGCTTCGAATCGCTGCATGCATAGACTTCCGCAAGCGCTCGGAGTTGTGAGTTGGAACCGAATACGAGATCAACGATGGTGCCCGTGTACTTGGGTTTGCCCGTTGCCCGATCATTGCCTTCCAACACACCTTTGGTCGTAGCGGACTTCTGCCACTTGGTGTTCATGTCCAGTAGATTTACGAAGAAATCATTGCTCAATGCTCCGGGCTGTTCTGTGAAGACACCATGTTTGGATTGACCGACGTTCGCATTCAGGGCGCGCAAGCCACCGAGCAGAACCGTCATCTCTGGGGCGGTCAGCGTCATCAACTGCGCCTTGTCCACTAACAGCTCAGCCGCCGATCCCTCGAACCCTTTACGCACGTAGTTGCGGAAGCCATCTGCGATTGGCTCTAGTACGGCGAACGAGTCCGCATCGGTCTGCTGCTGCGATGCATCCATGCGCCCCGGGGTGAAGCCTACCTTCACGTCCTGAGCCGCCTCCTTCGCGGTCGCCTCGACGGCTGCGCAGCCGCCCAGAACGATCAAGTCAGCAAGCGAAACCTTTTTGCTGTCTGTCTGTACACCGTTGAAGTCCTTCTGGATCGATTCCAGCTTCTGCAGAACCTTTGCCAGTTCAGCAGGCTGGTTGACTTCCCAATCCTTCTGCGGTGCCAGACGAATGCGGGCGCCGTTTGCACCTCCCCGCATGTCGGAACCACGGAACGTGGACGCTGATGCCCAGGCGGTCGAAACCAATTCCGAGACTGACAGCCCTGAAGCAAGTATTTTGACCTTCAGTGCATCAATATCCTGCTCGTTGATCAGTTCGTGATTCACTGCGGGAATGGGATCTTGCCAGAGGAGTTCTTCAGTAGGAACCTCTGTACCGAGATAGCGCGAAAGAGGCCCCATGTCACGGTGTGTCAGCTTGAACCACGCGCGGGCGAACGCATCTGCGAACTGATCCGGATTCTCGTGAAAGCGCCTTGAGATTTTTTCGTATTCAGGGTCGAAGCGCAAAGCGAGGTCGGTGGTCAGCATAGAAGGTGCGTGACGCTTAGATGGGTCGTGGGCATCCGGCACGGTATCAGCGCCCATGCCATGCTTTGGTTGCCATTGGTGAGCGCCAGCCGGGCTCTTGGTCAGCTCCCAGTCGTAGCCGAACAGGTTCCAGAAGAAGTTGTTACTCCACTTCGTCGGCGTGGTAGTCCAAGTGACTTCTAAGCCGCTACTGATCGTGTCGCCACCTTTGCCTATGCCAAAGCTGCTCTTCCAGCCGAATCCTTGCTCCTCGATACCGGCAGATTCCGGCTCATCTCCCACCTGTACCGCATCACCGGCACCATGGGTTTTACCGAAAGTGTGACCACCGGCGATCAGCGCAACGGTCTCTTCGTCGTTCATCGCCATGCGGGCGAAGGTCTCGCGAATGTCTTTGGCGGCGGCAAGCGGATCCGGGTTACCGTTCGGGCCTTCTGGGTTTACATAGATTAGCCCCATTTGAACCGCGCCAAGAGGATTTTCAAGCTGACGCTCGCCGCTATGGCGCTGGTCATCCAGCCACTTCCCCTCAGAGCCCCAGTAAATATCTTCTTCCGGTTCCCAGATATCCTCACGCCCGCCAGCGAAACCGAAGGTCTTGAATCCCATCGACTCCAGAGCAACGTTGCCAGTGAGAATCATCAGGTCGGCCCAGGAGATTTTGCGTCCATACTTCTGCTTAATAGGCCAGATCAAGCGGCGTGCTTTGTCGAGGTTGACGTTATCAGGCCAACTGTTGAGGGGGGCAAAGCGCTGGCTACCAGTCCCCGCGCCGCCTCGGCCGTCGCTGGTTCGGTACGTGCCAGCGCTGTGCCATGCCATGCGAACGAACAAAGGGCCGTAGTGACCGAAGTCTGCCGGCCACCAGTCCTGTGAGTCGGTCATTAGCGCCAGAAGATCCTTCTTCACCGCATTCAAGTCGAGGCTCTTGAACTCCTTGGCGTAGTTGAACTCATCGCCCATGGGGTCGGATAGTGAGGACTGCTGGTGCAAGATGTTCAGCTTCAGTTGATTAGGCCACCAGTCTGCGTTCGACTGAGACCCTGCGACTGTACTTGTGCGGGCATCTCCCGAGAATGGACATTTAGCTTCTGTTGACATGGCTATCTCCTCTTGTTGTATGGAATAAACTGCACGGTCAGCATAGGGTGTGCGTAGCAATAGATCAAATAGGTTTTATAAACCACACCCATAAGTTTTACATATCGCGCGAATTAGCCCTCCAGTTGGCAGAACTAGCAAGGGCATCGCAGGTTAGCTCACTAATGTGAGAGGGGGGTGTAGTCTAGTGTTGTGACTTGCTGGCTGCGGCGCATGCGCTTGGTAGCATGGTGATAGGCGCGAATCCAGAGACTTCTGTGGTGAATGCCAACGCTCGAGTGTATGGATTTCAAGGACTTTACGTGGCCGTTAGAAGTATCCTGCGACACTCAAGCTGCGTGAATCAGGCGCTTACGATTTGCGCCTCGGTGCTTGGCTTAACAAGGAGGAACTATCATGATTAGCTCGGAATTGATGGAGGTGGTATGGCTTGAGCTGGAAAAATCGGTCATTCACTACCGTGGCGAACCGCTGGGAACGGCAGCAGCAGGTGAACGGTTTTCAGGTAGGACGAGCGTAGATGCTTGCCAACTATCCCACAGTGCGGAATAGTTGAGGAAAAGTGTAGTGGTCTAATAAAAACGCACACCTCAATAGGATTACAATTCACCTAGAGAGGAATCACCAATGACCAAGCCCTACAAGCATTATGAAGCCGCATTTAAACTAGAAATCGCCCGTATGGTAGTCGATCAAGGATTGAGCATAGCGCAAGTAGTTAACGACATGAACCTAGGTCGCACAGCAGTGCGTCGCTGGGTTGAACAATACCGCGCTGAGCAACTAGGTAACGCTGGCATCGGGAAGCCTATTACTGCCGAGCAGCAACGCATCCGTCAACTGGAGATAGAAAACCGCCAACTGCGCTCTGATAACGAACTATTAAAAAAAGCATCGGCCTTCTTTGCCCGCGAACTGAGATGATTTACAGCGTAATCAATCAAGGACAACAGAAGAAGGTAATTGCTGGGATAATGCAGTGATGGAACGCTTCTTCTTGAACTTGAAGATGGAACGGGTGTGGCAACGGGAATATGCAAACCAAATGGAGGCCAGTAAAGACGTGACGGATTACATCGTGGCATTCTATAACTGCACACGAAGGCACTCCGCCTTGGGAAACTTAGCTCTATTAGTTTACGAAAAGCAGTTTGCAGCAAAACAACCTATTGAGGTGTCCGAAATTACTTTACCACTACAAAGTGATCGAGGGTGAAAGTCGTTGCGCGAATGAAACAATCTAACCAAACTTCGCCCAACTTTGTTTTCAGTGGCTCATTTTTGGGCTGCGAGTCCATTTTATGAACCATAATATAAAGAGGAATAGATGATGCGAACAGTCTGCGGATTGGTAATGTTTTGCATTGGGTTGTTCGCGGCTGTCGAACTGGCTATAGCTGGAGAGCAGACGAATAAGTCGAGTAGCGCTAAAGCTACTGTAGAGGTCCATCGTTACACGAATCGTCTCGCCGATTCAAACGACTCTTATCTTTTGCTTCATGCGCACAATCCTGTGGATTGGTATCCGTGGGGGCCGGAAGCGCTGGCCAAGGCCAAGCGGGAAAACAAGCCCATCTTTTTGTCTGTAGGCTACAGCACCTGCTACTGGTGTCGTGTGGCCGAGGAGACCATCTATTCCAAACCTGAATTTGCCAAGCTGATGAATACGCAGTTCGTCAATATCAAAGTGGATCGCGAACAGCGTCCCGATCTGGATCGGCTCTACATGACTGCGAGACAGCTTTTGACTGGCAGCGGTGGGTGGCCGAATAACTTGTTTCTTACACCTGACCTCAAGCCATTTTATGCCGGAAGCTATTTTCCTCCCCACGATGATGGCTCTGGACGACTGAGTTTTTCAACCGTTCTCATATCTGTGCATCACACGTGGCAGGACAATCCCAAAAGTATTTTGGAAACTGGGGAGCAAGTCTATGCGGCGTTGAAACAATATCAAACTCAAAGTACTGGCGCGGCAAGCGTGTTAGTTAAACCGAAAAAGTTGCTTGCGGACGCTGTTTCTAGCGTGATGAGGCGCCTCGATGGTAAATATGGCGGATTCTCCTCTAGCAGTGGCACTAAATTCCCGCAGGAACCGTTCCTGCAACTGCTGCTCACTAGCTATCAGGAGCGGAGCAATCCCAGAGAACTTGAAGCTCTAAAAAAAGCACTTGATGGCATGGCATACGGAGGGATTTACGATCATCTGGGATGGGGCTTCCACCGTTACAGCACCGAGCCTACGTGGTCTGTTCCCCATTTCGAGAAAATGCTTTACGACAATGCCCAGTTAGTCAGAATCTACGCTGAGGCCTATCGAGCCACTCACCATTCCCTGTATAGGCAGATTACGTTCCAGGTGGCCGATTATCTGACGCATCAAATGATGGCGCTGGAGGGTGGTTTTTATACCGCTGAGGATGCGCAGGTGGGTGGAGAGGAAGGGGCCAGCTACGTCTGGACGCGGAAAGAGATCAATTCGGTACTCGGTACCGGTGCGGCGAAAACATTTTTTAAGGTGTATACGCTGACTCCCATGCCAGAACAGCACATAGTGAAAAGTATTAAGAAAGCATCAAAGCAGGAGGGAGTGAGCGGCGTATTGCGCATCCGCTTGCCGATCCGAGAGACACTCAAGCGCGCGCACGCCAAAAAAGTCACGCAAATGCTCTCCGCTTTCGATCCGCTACGCAAGAAGCTACTCGCGGCGCGAAATCATCGCCCACAACCTTGGCGGGACGAAAAAATCATATCGGGACTCAATGGTTTGACAATCGAGGGGCTGGCTGTCAGCAGCCGGATATTGAACAGGCCAGACTACCTCGTAGCCGCGAAGCGGGCAGCGGAGCGAATTTGGTCGGCGGCCTATAACACCAAGACCGGCGAACTCAAGCATGAATTATTTAATGGGCAAGCCCAGACCGACGGCTATTTGGATGATTATGCATTGCTCGGACGAGGCTATCTTGCACTTTTTGAAGCGAGCGGCGAGTCTGTCTGGCGTGACCGCGCAGTAAACCTTGCGGAGAATATGCTCAAGCGCTTCCAGCGGGCTGACGGAACCCTTGCCACGACGACCGATGAAAAAAAGTTGCTCATCGCTCTGCCCGACGATGGTGACAATGTTGTTCCTTCAGGTACATCGGCAGCGATAGACCTATTGCTCAGGCTTGCTAGTGCAACGGGAAAGGCCAACTATGTCGATGCCGCTTCGCGCGCCATCGACCATTTGAGCGCACGGCTCGCGCAAGCTCCGGTAGCCTGGCCGTCGTTGATCTCGGCACTGAATGTAAACAAACCTATCCTGGGAGCGGTTACAAAGCCAGTTTCAGGCATTCAAGCCAGATCGAGTAAATTTCAGTCACTCGACACCGCAGATTTTGTCCGTGCAAGTGGCACGACATCCATGAAATCTGATCACGAGGAGATTCTGATTACCTTGGTCATTGCGGGGGAATATCACCTCAATGCCAACCCGGCAACTTACAATTATTTGATTCCCACGAGTGTGAGCTTTCAAGAATTGATTCCTCAGCGCATCAGCTATCCCCCAGCCGTCTTGTTCAAATCTGCTTTTGCCCATGATCGACTCAAAGTGTACGAGGGCACGGTCAAACTGGTCACGCAGGTTGCGAAAGGTACGCTAAAAAAAGGGCAAACCATACATGCCACAGTAGCCGCACAAGCCTGCAATAAAGAAATCTGTCTGCCGCCAGCCAAGCTACTCGTGGATATTGCACCATAAGATTCAAAATCTTAAATTGACATTGGGGATGTTGCACTCCGCTAGCAACTTCGTGTGGAGGGTCTGTTCTACCCATTTTCGCCTATGACATCAAGAAGAAACAAGGTCTGCTTGAAGGCTTTCAGAGTGTGACAGCGATATCGAATTTGCGTAAGGTTCGGCTAAATCGTTGTGGTCAGCCGGAGCAGCCATTCGGGCGTGATTTCAACCAACCCCGCTTCAAGCAATCTATCCGTTCCGGTCAGCATCATTACTCCGAGTGCCAGCATCAGCACGCCCAAAATTTGTTTCCCCTTGCCTCCCACCAAAAGCAACTTGCCTCGGAATTTTTGTATGCCTTGGCGCGAGAGCATACCTAGGCCAATGATGGGTAAACTGGCTCCTAAACCGAAGAGCAACATGACAAGGGCGACCTGAACGAGTTGTTGCCCTTGGCTGGCAAGCCCAATCGCTACGCCCAAGGTAGGGCCGATGCAGGGGCTCCACGCAATACCTAGCAACAGCCCAAGGAAGAATTGCCCGCGCAGTCCTTCCGGATTAAGGCTGGCGGCCCAGTTGTTACCTGCGCTGCCTATTCCCGTAGTGGCGGATGCAAAGCGTTGTTGCAGGCGGGTAGACAGCAGCAGCAGACCGAATGCAACCAGTAATGAGGCAGAGACAACGTGCAATGTATTAGGATCGAAATCAAACATCTGTCCTAGACTTGCTATCGCAGTGCCAGTAATGGCGAAAGAAAGTGCTAGTCCGGAGCCCAAAGCCATGGGCGCAAGCCGACTCCCTGCCATGGTGCTGCCCAGCAGAATTGGGATCAACGGCAAGACGCATGGTGACAGGGTAGACAGGCCACCTGCCGCGAAAGACAGGCCATAGGTGCTTAGTCCAAGTTCCGAGGGGGCCATTACAATGCCTCACGCAACATCGACGCGACGCTGTTCTTGTCAGTGTCAGCGGTCGAACGGTCGATCTCTTTGCCATTTTTGAATATGATTAGCGTACTTTGCCATCTTGTTTTGAAGGCTCGTACAACCTTGCTCTGCTTATCAAAATCTACGCGTAGCACATGAGGTTTGCTGTAGGGCGGCGTTTTTAGCAGCTCTTCGAGGAAAACATTTTGTGCTCGACAAGTTGAACACCAGTCGGCATGGATGGTTACCAGAACAGGTTTGCCTTCTTTGAGCAATTGATCGAACCGGGCTTGGTCGAAGGTATCCCCTACCGCAAATGCTGATGAAATAGCAAAAACGGAGAGGAGAATGAAATTCCGTAAAAATTTGAACATGATCTGGTTTCCTTATTGTTTAAGTTGTTAATTGGTTGCTTCGCTGCAACATCCGCGTTGAACTTGAATGGGCGGGCACTTGATCGAACCATAAGTACAAAAAACGCAACAGTCGCCATGCTTGGGGCGTAACATGGTCTTGCAGTTACTGCATTTGTAAAAAAATTGGCATGAGTCAGTCGGCATGGTTTCCTGCTTTGCAAACCCACAATATGGGCAGGTCAGCACGGATTCGAGAGTGACTTTTGCCATACTCTGATAGTTAACTGGCTTGCAGCATGAATTTATGGCCGTTCTCATACAAAAAGTTCAACTGTCGGTTGGCATCGCGACACCTCCTGCACGTCATCATAAAAATCCTTCTTGGTCAGCCGATTGTCGGCCCACCTTCCGAGATATTAACGCCAAAGCCAGCTTATAATTCAACATCGAAATTCTCCGAATTAAACTGTTGAGCATCAAAAGACAGCCGTAATCCGATTCAGAGGGATTGCTGTTTTTTACAGTGGCTTAGTCGAACTGCTTTTCAATTTCTTACAAGTATTTTTGTGTTGCAGAAGCAAACTGTTTGCGCTTAATGAACCTAAAAGGCTCACCACAGAGGCACTGAGATACAGAGAAAAGCAAAACATTAACAAGTTACAGCCATCGCCGATCACCCATCGGATGAGCCAGCAAAGTGGGGGTGCTGTTGTTTTTACTCTGTGTTCTTGGTGTCTCTGTACTGCAACTGCGGTTTTAAGGATGAAAGCTTGTACGATCATTCTTGGTAGCTTGGTAGCTTGGTAGCTTGGTATGGTGTATTAAGTGAATTTGAATAAAATTCAAAATTAAGTGTAAGGATTTTTAGCTTGATACGACTTTAAGAATCGTGACGCTACAAATGTCCATAATTAGGAATACGTATGAAGTTACCTGTAACCATTGGAATATTAGTGAGTGCTGCGCTGTATGGCGGTGTTGCTGAGGCGGAAGGTCGTAATTCATGCAGTATGCCTAACCCTTGTGCCACCAATCCCTGCGCAACAAATGATCCATCCCAAATCAGGCATCCTGCCGGGATGTACCCCGCAAAGGGTGATCGAGTAGGACTGCTTAAGGAATGCAAAAAACTGTGGAACGATTTTAGCCTGAGTAATAACGGACTTTAACTGTGGTGCCTGTCATCACAATCATGCTACATTTAGTGCAGGCTTCGCCGCCCCTTCTCCGCATAAAGTCGATATGGTCAAAGTGTGCCTAGCCGTATGTCGGGCTTGAAAAATCAAAGCGCAAATTCGGCTGGGCGAGGACAGAATTTGACGCTGAAATACAGAGGGCATTTAAACCCTGTTGAATGAAAACAACTCCTGCACGATGATGTACAGCTGGGAATAAATTGGCGTGCGAGGGAACTCTTTAAATCCGTATGTTTTTGTTAGGTTCTTTTGACTAAATGAGTGTTGATGTTAATTGTTAATGAGGAGATTAGAAATGAAGTTATTGAAGAATGTTTTTGCGGTTATCAGTATGGTGATGTTGTTGTCTTCCACTTCCGCATTCGCTGAGAGCAACCCTTGCGCAATGAAGCAGATGACGAAGCATCATAATCCGTGTGCCATGAAAGCTAACCCATGTGCGACTCATACCCCTTGTGCAGTGGAACATCATAATCCATGTGGGATGCACAATCCTTGCGCAATGAAATCTACCCCCTGCGCGGCTCATAACCCTTGCGCAATGAAATATTCAAAGAAGAATCACATGAAACATCAAAATCCATGTGGAATGCATAACCCATGTGCCATGAAAGCAAATCCGTGCGCAATGATGAATCCTTGCAGTAGCAAATAATAGTAATGCGTTTTTGTGGGGCATGGCAGGCTGTAGTGTGCTCGGATGTCGTAGTAGTAAGCATGGGCTGTAAGGAATGGCGATCCCCCACGACGTAATAGTTATAGGGGATAGTTTTCCAATTTTCTTAATCTAATTTAAGGAGTTTGATTATGAAGAGTCATCACATCCTCTCCGCTGCAATTGTTAGCTTATTGGTGCTTGGCCTAGCCAGCGGCAACGCAAATGCTGCCACGAAAAATATGGGGCAATGCTTTGGTGTTGCCAAGGCAGGTAAGAATGATTGCTCCAGCAATAAAAGTGAACATTCTTGCGCAGGGCAAGCAACGCACAACAATGACCCTCAGGACTTTGTTGTAGTGCCCAAAGGTACTTGTGAGAAATTTTCAGGAGGTAAGCTGAAATCTATGTGATTAGCATGCTCGCAATATATGCTTACCATGCACCGAAGGCATCAGGTTGCGGGAGTCCCATTACCGTAGTGTGTTGGTAATTCGACCCTGCTTGCTGCGTGTATCTTGATATTGATTGCAGCCCTAATAACGTGCTAGGTAAAAGAGGGTGTTGTGGAGGTGAGTAAACTAGTCGCAGACGATTCATGTTGACCGCAAGCCATCTAAATCAGAATCTCTGCTACCAACACCATCTTAAAAAACTGTTCTGTATTTGATTCGCAATCTACGCTACTTAATTTACTGTAATTTGACGTTCTTATCGACGGATAACTAGGAGAAAGACATGAAAGCTATATTACGCATCATACGGTTTTATTATACAGCCTCACATTGGCCTGAATACCTTGCCCCAGTGCTTGACTTGGGATTGCGACTCTATTTGGCTAACGTTTTTTTCAAATCTGGTCTGACCAAGATTCAGAGTTGGGACAGCACACTATATTTGTTCAGCGATGTATACAATGTGCCGCTCTTGTCACCAGAAGTCGCGGCTAGCATGGCTGCTAGTGCGGAGTTGGGTTTGTCGGTTTTACTTGTACTTGGATTATTTGGTCGATTTTCAACTGCGGGTCTTTTTATTCTCAACGCAGTGGCGGTGATTTCCTACGCTGATTTGAGCCCAGCTGGCATTAATCAGCATCTGTCTTGGGGTATTTTGCTAGGTGTATTACTGATTGCGAGCAAAGGGCAATGGTCGGCAGATTATTGGATTGAAAAGCGTTTGGGTATGAAAACATGATCCACCTGGATCGGGAGAGTCGTTCTTGAAGCAATTTTTTGTTGCTGTATCGTTCATGCTTATCGTATTTAATGCATGTGCTCAGGATCAAACTGAAAGTTTTTTGAAGCGTCACTGGGCATTTCCTATTTTGCCGCAAGGGAAAGCGTCTGCATCTTATTCAAAGCTGGAAATATCCTTGAATCCTGACGATTGCGGCTCTTGTCACGAAAAACAGTATAAGGGTTGGCTTGCCAGTCGCCATAGTCATGCAATGGGGCCTGGCGTAATGGGGCAGTTGCTGGAGATTAAACCGAATTCAGTCGGTGAACTGCGTGACTGTACCCGGTGCCATGCGCCGCTCGCAGAACAGGAAGTCAGTCTGAGGAAACAATTGCGAGGGTCACAGCAAACTGCCCCTCTGCACGAACAGGGATTGGTTTGTGCTGCCTGTCATATACGAAAAAATGTGCGCTACGGTCCTCCGCCAAGACATTCGCCGTCAAAAGGAAGATTGCCGCATGATGGATTCGTCATTTCCCCTGCATTCGAAGATAGTCGTTTCTGCGCGACATGTCACCAGTTTGGTAAGGACGGGTATGCCTTGAATGGCAAGCCTCTTGAGAATACCTATGTTGAGTGGCAAGCATCTTCCTTTGCAAAAAAAGGTCAACAATGCCAGTTTTGTCACATGCCGGGGAGGCAACATTTATGGCTCGGGATACATGATGTTGAAATGACTCGTCGCGGAGTTACGATCAGTCCGACAGTGCCGACCTTGAGAAAAGGTAAATTCTCTGCACAACTGTCAATCACCAACAGTGGAACTGGGCATAATTTCCCGTCCTATGTAACCCCAAGAGTCTTAGTGCGGATTTATCAGGAATCCACTGACAGAAAGCTTATATCAGGCACGCTAAGAGAAAAAATCATCGCAAGGCAGATGTCGGCGGATATGTTGGAAGAATTGATGGATACACGTCTGGCTCCTGATGAGAAAATGCTGCTAAATTATTCTGTTCCGCTTGATAAAAATGCAGCTGTAATTGTCATGCAAGTGCGCGTAGAGCCGGATTATTATTACACTGGGCTGTATCGCTCTTTGCTGGATGAACAGATAGATGGAAAAGGCATGAAGCTTATTCAGATAGCATTAAAAAACTCACTCGCTTCAGTATATGAGCTATATGTTCAGCGCTATTCATTGGCGCAAATTGAATCACAATAATTCATTCGCTAATCGTCTGGGCAAGTTCTAACATATTCTCTTCTGTCATTTTTTATGAAAGTGAAAGTTGATTTTTTTCTTTCGCGGAGATGACGTAGCAAGCTAAAAATCTCACCACAGATACACACAAGCAGCCACTTTCCCCGCACTTTTTGGCTTACTGGAATGGCTAGTTGTTTCATCAGAGAAGAGTCAGATATCAACAACTTATAGCCATGGCGGCGGGGGCCATCGGGTGAGCCAGCAAAGTGGGGGATGCTGTTGTTTTTACTCTGTGTTCTCGGCGCCTTTGTGGTGCAACTGCGGCTTTAAGGTTTAATGCTCATGTTTGCGTAAGAAATGATGTAGTTCACCGACTAAATGATATCGCCATTTATTAGGATTCACCATGCACGAAATTGTGAAGGATTATTACGGTAAACAATTGCAAAATTCAGATGATCTAAAGACCTCTGCTTGTTGTGATACCACGCAAGTGCCAGCTTGGCTAAAGCCTCTCCTTGCAGGTATTCATCCCGAAGTGTTGTCGCGCTATTACGGTTGCGGATTGGTTTGCCCAACCCTGTTAGAAGGATGTCGCATTCTCGACTTGGGGAGTGGCTCTGGTCGTGACGTGTATGCGCTGGCGCAAATGGTGGGTGAGCGTGGTCAGGTGGTCGGGGTGGATATGACCGAAGAGCAGCTTGCTGTTGCGGAAAACTTTCGCACTTATCATGTGGAAAAATTTGGTTTTGACAATGTTGTTTTCAAGCAAGGCTATATTGAAAAGCTAGATGAACTGGGTTTGGAAAGTGGCAGTTTCGATGTCATCGTATCGAATTGTGTAATTAATCTGTCGCCGGACAAAGATGCGGTGCTGCGTGAAGTACACCGTTTACTCAAGCCTGGCGGTGAGTTCTATTTTTCGGATGTTTATGCAGACCGCCGTGTGCCGGAAGCAGTGCGAAATGATCCTGTTTTATACGGTGAATGTTTGGGCGGCGCGCTGTACTGGAATGATTTCATTAGCTTGTCGCATCGTCATGGCTTTGCTGATCCACGTTTGGTCGAAGACCGTCCTTTGGAAATCACCGATCCCAAGCTTGCGCCGCGTGTAGGCAACCTTAACTTCTTCTCGGCAACCTATCGCTTGTTCAAACTCGAAGGCTTGGAGCCTGCTTGTGAGGATTATGGTCAGGCGGTAATTTATCGCGGCACGATTCCAGAGCAGCCAAATCGTTTTATTCTCGACCAGCATCACGCGATTGAAGCCGGACGTGTGTTCCCAGTCTGCGGCAACACCTGGCATATGCTGCATGACACGCGCTTCAAACAACACTTCGAGTTTATTGGCGACTTTAGTCAGCACTTCGGAATATTTCCTGGATGCGGAAGCGATATTCCGTTTGCACAAGTTGATGGTGCTGCTACTTCGGGCTGTTGTTAAGTGTGACTCATAGGGAGCTTAGCCAGTGATGTGCGATGTCGAAAAGAGGAAGTTGTTTGCTGAATGCTTTGGTACTTTTTATCTCGTTTTTGCAGGGACGGGTGCGATTGTGATTAATGATGTTTCAGGTGGGGCAATCACCCATCTGGGCATCGCGCTTACCTTTGGTCTGATCGTGTTATCCATGATCTACGCAGTGGGCGATATCACTGGTGCGCATCTGAATCCCGCTGTGACGCTCTGATTTACGCCGCGCATCGTTTTGCGGGCAGGCTGGTTTTGCCGTATATCGTGAGTCAAATACTGGGAGCGCTGGCAGCCAGTTTATTATTGCTAGCGCTTTTTCCATCTCATCTTTCCTTAGGGGCGACGCTACCTGCGGGCTCTGATGCACAGTCATTTATATTGGAACTGGTGCTGACTGCAATTCTCATGTTCGTCATCTTGAAAGTCTCCAGCGGAGCCAAGGAACGTGGCATCACTGCCGGAATAGTGGTGGGCTCTGTCATTGCACTGGAGGCCTTGTTCGCGGGGGCCGATATGTGGTGCCTCAATGAATCCAGCACGCTCATTAGTTTAGTGACACATGTAGATACTGTTATCCAAGTCAACACCTGTGCAATGCTGGATCGAATGATTTGTTCGACTTGAGCACCCCGAATGCAACATGAATGAGTTTACGCATCATTGCCCCGATAATAAGCTTGGGTGGC
>Ga0316204_10001877_pt1 | contig 52542 bp, 44 predicted proteins | sample 6monrhotite_MG_2_FD_205661 | JGI IMG/M metagenome (GOLD analysis project Ga0316204, IMG submission 205661) | Microbial mat bacterial communities from mineral coupon in-situ incubated in ocean water Damariscotta River, Maine, United States -... | ecosystem: Environmental > Aquatic > Marine >... | reverse complement strand
GATCGCTCATATCGCTTCTCCGGTGATGCTGGAAATGGCTTTGTTCATGGTGCGGATCACCTCGGCCAATTCGCGTTTGTCGTCTTTGTTCAAGGGTTGCAATGGCTTACGGGGCGGTCCTGCATCGATACCGCGCAAGGTCAGCCCGTATTTGATGCATTGCACAAATTTGCCGCCCTGTTCCAAAACCCGCATTAAGGGCAGCATCGCCGACATTATGGCGCGGCCTTTGGTGAAATCGCCCTCTACCGCACAGGCCTGATACAGCGCGATATGCGCCTCGGGGGCAAAGTTTGACCCCGCACAAACCCAACTGCGGGCACCCCAAGCAAAAAATTCCAGCGCCTGATCATCCATGCCACAAGACAAGGCGATTTGCGGATAATCCCGCGCCAGCATGTGCAACCGGTTCGGATCACCACTGCTTTCTTTGATCGCACAGAAATTCGGGCTGCGGCCCAGCCGATCAAGGGTTTCCTCGTCCATGTTCACGCACATGCGACCGGGGTAATTATACAGCATCGCCGGCAAATCAGCGGCGCGATCAATGGCCAAAGCATGCAGCGCAATTTCGCGCCCCGTAGGGTATGCATAGGGCGGTGTGGCAATCAGCAAGGCATCCGCCCCCGCCGCTTTGGCCGCCAGCGCGTATTCAATGCTTTCTTCTGTACGAATGGCCCCAGTGCCAATGATCATTTGCACACGACCCTTGATCAGCCGCGCCGCGCGGGTCATCATTTCCATCCGCTCGGCCATGGTTTGGGCGTAATATTCCCCCGTTGTACCCGCCACGATGATCCCGGCAACACCGGCATCGACCAACAGATCGACCGCTTGGGTCAAGGCCGCCTCATTCAGCGAAAAATCGCCGTGATAGGGCGTGACTAAAGGGGTATAGATGCCTTCAAACTGCATGGGCCTGGTCTTTCGTATCTTGGATGTTCAGGGGCAAGGGGTCGGGGCGCACAAATCGTTCCAAACGGTCGCGCGACAAATCCCAGTGTTTCAGGGTTAAATCGACCGCCGTTGCCGCCGCATGTGCCGCAATCGCCTCGATCATTTGTTCGTGTTGGTCACTGGCGGTGGCCACCAATTTTGCCTCGGCCCGGGATTGCGGGCGATAAAAAGTTTGGCTCAGGCGGGTGTGGTCAATCAACATGCGGTTGAGGCTGGGCGTCAGGTAAGGGTTATGTGCCATTTCCCCGATAAGGTGATGAAAACGGTGGTTCATCAACGCGCTTTGCAACGGGTCTGCGGCCTTGGTTGCCGCCTGAAATTGGGTTTGAATTTCCGTAAGCTCCGCCAATTGGCGCGGTGTTCTGTTTTCCGCTGCCAGCCGGGCGACCGTTGCATAAATCAGCGGGGCGGTTTGAAAAAAGTTGCGCATTTGCGGCAAATCCATTGACGAAACCTTGGCGCCTTTGTTTTGTGCAATTTCAATGTAACCCTCGCCATTAAGGCGTTGAAAAACCTCACGAAGCGGGGTTCTGGAAAGGTTGAATTCCGCGCATAGACGGGCCTCATCCAGATCAGAGCCGGGGGCAATTGCCAGCGACAATATTTGTGTGCGCAGGCTTTGCAGACAGGTGGTTTTTTTGTTTCCGGACATAGGTAGAATCCTTTGATACGATATGTATACAAAAAATATACAAATGAAACAACAAAGATTCACCGCACCCAAAACGCCGCCATTTTTGAAATTCCAGCTACCTTATGTCGCCAAAAACCGTTGCAAAGGTGGTTTTGAGCGCAACATCCAGATCATCCATGGTGACCGGCAATCCCAAATCCACCAGCGAAGTGACACCATGCTCGGTGATGCCACAAGGAACAATGCCCTGAAAATGCGACAGGTCCGGTTCCAGATTGATCGACAGCCCATGAAAGCTGACCCAGCGCCGCAAACGCACACCAATAGCGGCGATTTTATCCTCGGGCATGTCACCTGTGGCGGTCAAAGGCTTGTCGGTGCGTTGCACCCAAACCCCGACACGGCCCAAGCGGGTTTCACCGACAACATTGAATTCGGCCAGTGTTGCAATGGTCCAGCGTTCCAGATTGGCGACAAATTTGCGCACGTCACGACCACGTTTGTTCAGATCCAGCATCACATAAACAACCCGCTGGCCCGGCCCGTGATAGGTATACTGCCCGCCACGGCGCGCGGCATAGACGGGAAAGCGGTCAGGTTGGATCAGATCGGCGCTGTTTGCACTGGTGCCCGCCGTATAAAGCGGCGGATGTTCCAGACACCAGATCAGTTCATCCGCCGTGCCCGCCACAATGGCATCAACCCGCGCTTCCATCGTGGCAAGGGCCGTTTCATAGTCAATCAAGTGATCAGAAATGCGCCATTCAACCATACAGGCGGTTTTTCCAGAAATAGCCATAGGCGTCTAGGGGCGAGGGGCGAAATTTGTCAAAACCTGCGCAAAAACCGCTTCACTTTGCCCAGATCGGGCGCTAGAGAGACAGCCACCATGTTTCGACTGTGCGGTCGTGGCGGAATGGTAGACGCGCAGCGTTGAGGTCGCTGTGGGGTAACACCCGTGAGAGTTCGAGTCTCTCCGACCGCACCACTTACAACACCCCCCTTAAATGCCCCACTAACGCCTTGAATTATAAGGCAGTTTTTGACCTTCCGGCACCTGTTTTCGATGCGATTGCAGGCGCTCTGTGAGGGCCAGTCTGAAGACGGCTCTGCGCAGGGTCATGTCGCCTGTTTCCCAAAGTTTCCATGGGTTTGCAAGGAATCGAAGCGAGAGTTCGATAAAATCGCCGACCTCACCCTTTGGTTGTTTCGCCACATGCGATTTTTCGATCAGAATAGTGCTTTTTCGATCCAGCCCGGCGATTTTTGCCTCATAGGCTTTGACGGCCGGGTGTTGTCGGCAGGGGCCGCAGCAAGACAGTTATTGGCCCCAAACCAAAGGCACACAACTTTGAAAGTCAGAAAACAGAGGCCAGGATTAGCGGCGGTGCGCCCAACCGGGTGACGGGATTTGACCGCTCAGAATTTGAGCGCGCCGCCTGAATTCCGTCTTGGACAGGGCGCGTTTCAAGTTACACCGATCCGTACAACAGGCTCACTCGGCCGAAGCACTGGCCAGCGCGATGTCGCTTTCGAACAGCGCGATTAGATCGGCACCAAAGCGGTTGCGCGTCTTTTCGACTTCGCTGCGGGTAGCCTCGGCAAATGCGGCGCGTTCATCCTGTGTCAGTTCGATCAATTCAACACCATCGGCACGCAGAGCCTTGGCGCAAATCACGTCGTCTTCCTCTGCAAAGCGCCGTTGATCCTTTGTCGCCTCGGCCACCGCCAGACGTACGGCATCGCGGACATGTTTGGGCCAGCTTTCTAGCTTTTCACGGTTAAACAGAACCAGCGCGACGCCCAGCAGATGCCCGGTCATTGTCACCGAACGGTGCGTATCATGCAGGCGGAAATTGTAGATGTTGGTCAGTGGGTTTTCCTGTGCATCGACAGTTCCATCCGCGACGGCGGCGGGCAAATCACGAACATCAATCGCCTTGGGTATAAATCCAAGCGCCCGAAACACGCGCTGGTGATCGTCACTGGCCAATGTCCGCAGTTTCAGACCGTTACACGCCGACGGCGTAGTCAACCGTCCACCCCGTGACGAAATATGCCGCAACCCGTTGTCCCAATATCCCATGACCGAATAACCGGTGTTGGCCTCGATCTCTTTTTTCAGCCGTTGGCCGAGTGAGCCGTCAAGAACGCCGTAAGCATGCGCCCGCGACGGCACTGCGAAATGTTGGTCAAACAGGGCCAGCTCGGGGACACGATTGGCCAGATAGCTCGACGAAAAATAGCACCCGTCCAACTCTCCGCTTTCTGTCATCGACAAAAGCTCGGACGCCTTATGCCCGTCCTCGACGATATTCTGGCGAAATTTGATCCGCGCCGCGCCGCCCGACAATCGCTCTACCGCCGAGGCAAGCGAACCTGCGCCACGGGTGTGAACAGAATTATCGCCCTGATAGCCACCGAAACTAATTTCAACTGTCACCCGACCAACTCCCGCATCAGTTCATCCGGATCGGCAGGCAAGGCGACCGGAAGGCCGCGTTTGGCCGAAACATCCATCGCCATCGTCATCAGCAAATTGCGATGCCCGTCCGCCGCTGTGGCGTGGGGGGTGTCCTGACCTGTGTAAATACGCTGGAACCACGAATTGGTTTCTTCACGCATCGGCCCCCAAAGCTGGCCGTTGTGCAAATCACCGGGGGGATAGCTGGTCAGAAAGTCCACATGTCGCGGCGGCGGGTTATAGCCGTCCGGCACGTAACCCCCACCCTGTTCGTGATTGCTGGCCAACACCACATCACGGTGCGTGTCCTCAATGTCGATCACCCCGTCCGTGCCGACGATCCCGATTTCAAGCCCGTAGACCGACCCCGGCCAGACCTCGGGCAATGCCCAAGAGATATTCATCGACCAGATTGTGCCATCTTCCATGGTGAACACGCCAAAGGTGGAATCCTTTGTGCCCCATTCGCTAAGAACCTTGTCGCTGGATTGGGCAAAGACCGATTTTGGAACCTTGCCTTCCATCAGCCACATCGACATATCCAGACTGTGGGTTCCCGACACCACCATGGGCGTCAAGGTTGCACGGTCCTGCGTGCGGCGCACCGTAGCAATCGGAACCATCCGGTTCATAAACGCGCGCGTCACAACCGAATGCACATCCCCGATCTGCCCGGTCATCAGCTTTTCCTTGATCGCCAGAAACCGACGCCGGAACCGTTGGGTATAGCCGACGACTGCATCGATGTTACCGGCCTCAATCGCAGCCAGAATTTTCGCCGACTGGCGTGCATCTGTCGCCAATGGTTTTTCGATAAAAAGGTCATGTCCCTTTTCAACGGCCAGCATCGTTGGATCGAAATGAAAGTTTTCATCCGTCGCGATGATCGTCGCCGTCACTTCGGGGCGATTGAGCAGTTCACGGTAATCATTGGTGAAGAAATCCGCATCAACGTCATCCCGCAGTTTGTGGCCCAGATCGGATTTGATGTCACATAATCCGATCCATCCAACGCCAGGATAGGCGCGGGCAAATTCTGCGCGGATACGTCCGATGGTTCCACAGCCAATGACCGCAAGACCGATCTCTTTTCTCTTCTGTTCAGGCATCTCAAACTCCTTTTTGGGGGGCATCTTGCTTGGCCTCGGGATTCGTGCGCATGGCTCTTAGAATTCCCTCGATCACCACCAACAAGACAAACAACATCAAAATGGTGCCAATCCATTGGGATAAAATGTAACCCCATGCCTTGTCCTCGAAGACAAACAGGGATCGCCGTAAATTTTCATCTGCCAACGGCGCAAGGATGACGCCCAGTACAATGGGCGCGACCGGAAATTTGAATACCGACAACAGCCAGCCGGCCAATCCGGCACCAAACATGATCCAGACATCAAAAATAGACAGTTTTACCGAATAGGCCCCGATCACCGAGACCGGAATAATCAACGGCATTAAGATGCCGCGCGGCAAGCTGAACAGTTTCACGCAGGGCCCGATCAAGGCAAACGCCGCCAAATACATCATCACATTCGCAATGAAAAGCGCGCCGTAGATGAAGTAAATCAGGCCCGGATGGTCGATTTCAATCGTTGGGCCGACGGACACGTTTTTAAGCGTAAGCGCCGCGAGCAATGCCGCCGCAGCCGCGTTTCCCGGAATGCCAAGCGCCAGCGTCGGCAACATGGATCCGCCGATATTCGCATTATTGGCTGTTTCGGCACACACCAGCGCTTCGTAGCTGCCCTTGCCCCATTTGGCCTTTTCCTCGGGCGAGGCGCGCCTCTTGCCGATATCATAGGCAAGGAATGACGCCACGTTGGCACCGGCACCGGGAATCGCACCGATGAACGTACCAAGCACGCCAGAGCGAATGGCCGACGGCGTGAACTTTGCCAGAATCCGCAGCGGCGGTATGATCCGCCCGACCTCGTCAGGAATGGCAACGATATCTTTTGACGGTAATGTGCGGAAAATTTCCGCCAGACCGAACAAGCCGATCAGCACAGCGACATAGGAAATCCCGTCAAACAACGCGAAACTTCCAAAGGTAAAGCGTGGCACGGCGTGAATGGCGTCCAACCCGACGAACGCAACCAGCATACCAATCCAGCCCGCGATCCAACCCTTTAACGGCATCGTCCCCGCCGCCATTGAACCAGACACAAGAATGCCGATCACCGCCAGCCAGAACATTTCCCAGCTTTTGAAATTCAGGGCAAAGGTCAGGATCACCGGGATCAGCGTTACCAACAGGATAATACCGACTGTGCCACCCACAAAGGATGCGGCAATCGCCATACCAAGCGCCTGCCCGCCTTCGCCACGTTGTGCCAGCTGGTGCCCTTCGATCATTGTCGGGACAGCGTCAGGTGTGCCGGGAATGTTGATCAATACGGCCGAAATTGCGCCACCAAAGACGCTGCCAGTGTAAACGCCCAACATGAAAGAGATCGACGCGTCCTGTGACATGCCCGCCGAAAGACCGATCAACAGCCCCATCGCCATGGTTGTCGACAACCCCGGCAAGGCGCCCCAGATGATGCCAAGGCACACGCCCGACAACGTCATGATCAACAGCCATGGCGTGAAAAGTAACTGAATGGTTTCGATCATTATTCAGAACCCTCCCGGAAGGGGGATGTTGAACATTTTTTGGAACACCAACGATAAAGTCAGGGTCCAACCAACTGAGATGAGTGCGGTAATCCAAAGCGGGCCGCGCCAGAAGAGGTGAATGATTGATGCGAGTGCGATGATCGTCACCGGTTCAAATGCGCTCAACACCATCGGAATTGTCCCGATGTTGAAATAATACTGGAACGCCAGCACATGTAGCCCGCCGATATACACCGCAACGGCCGCCACCAAAATGAAGGTGCGACCGTCTTGGCTGCTGTCGCGGGCTCCTGCGTCCCATAATCGCGCGCCCTCTCGGTGCCGTACGATCGCTGAAATACCAAGTAGCACCGCCATTATCGCCAATGATGCGGCGGTCAGAAACGGCAAAAGCCCCGGCGCGGTCGCCAAACCGCCCGGTATCGGAAGACGCCAAGACGCCACGATAACCAGCCCGGACAACGCCAGCAGAAACGCTGTCGCGATTAAATCAAGCGCTGGCGATGCGTAACCAGCGTTGCCATCCTCACCTTCGAACACAACTTTTTCGTTGCCAGTTTGACTCATGCCACCACTCTTATAGATATGAATAGAAATCGAACCGGCCAAGGCGGACTTCAGCCGTGGCCGGTTCTAGGAGAAATCCTAGGTAAACGGTGGTGGAACGTACCCTTGTGGCGGCCACCAGCTTTCGAAATCTTCAGGTGCTGGCAGGCCAAGTTCGGCCGCAGTTTTCACCTTGGCCCCGATCTGATCCTGGAACCTGTTGAAAATGTCGGTTGTGACAGCTTCCATCAGGGCGCCTTCACGGTCGGCGGCTTCGCCGACTTTGACGTCCAACTGGAAGAACTTGGAATCAACCAATTCCCTGAAGCCTTTGGAATTTGCGGCAGCCCGGAACCCGTCGGCGAGTTCCTGCAAAATCTCAGGTGGCAGATCGCGACGCATCATAAAGTTATAGGTCGCACCCACAGGCAAAATGCTGCGGCTGGCGGGCAGAATTGTCGCGATCGACGGCAAGACCGTCCCGTCATCCAGCGTGATGTCCTCGGTGCTGGTCTGGGTCAGGCCACGCAGTTCACCCGCACGAATTAGGTCGATATGCTCGTGCAGACCGCCACCGGCAATGTCGGTTTCACCCTGAAGACCGGCCAATGTCGCAGGCTTACCACCTTGGTACGGTACATACTTCAGTTCGATGCCGGCGATATTGGCAACAATCAACGCAAGTTCATGCCACACACCGCCGGTGCCTGACGTGGAAATTGTGACAGATCCCGGATTGGCCTTCGCCGCCTCGATGACGTCTTGCATGGTCTGGAACGGGCTGTCTGCGCGCACCGACCAGCTGGCCAGCGCGTTGGCCGCTTTCATCGAGACCCAGTCTTCCCACGGGGTGAATTCGGCATGACCCAGCACCCGAACGAAGCGGTTGTAGTTGGCCCCACCCAACAATGTGTAGCCATCCGGCCGCGCGGCGCCGACAAACTGCGTGGCGACGCCGCCAACCGCTCCGGGGCGGTTCGTGACATTGATGGTCCAACCCTTTGCGGCGGCCATTTCCTCGGCCAGCTTGCGCATAATCGCGTCCGTGCCACCACCGGCAGAATACATAACCACCAGCGTAATTGGACGTGCTGGATATGCTTGCGCAAATGCAGCGTTAGGCATTGTAATCTGCATGGCCGACAGGCCGGCGGCGCCCGCCACCCCTGACATAAATCCTCGGCGGTTCAGGCCGGGTTTCTTGTGATCTTTCATGGTTCTCTCCCTTGTATTGTCATATTATGAATTTGACGGCGCGGTTTGTCAGATTGCCTATGGCGCCCGCGCTTCTTTCGATCCTTTGTAGTTCTTTTCTTTTAGGAACGCGGTGACCGCTGGTTCCACATCGGTGGCCATCAGGGCGTTCCAGCGGTTATTAAATCCGAACAGCGCGATGACCGAGCCGATTTCGACCACCTGCGCATCCGAAAAATATGTGCGAAGTTCGGCCATATCTTCGGGGGTGGCGTAGGACGGGCACTGCCCCCCTGTCATTGCAATCCGCAAGGCCACGCGTTCAGCGGGTGAAAACAAATCCGATTTTTCGAACTCCCAGATCGCATCCAGCTTTTCCTGTGGCACACCATTGTCGGCACCATTTTTGAAAGTATGCGCCGAGCAATAACTGCATCCGTTGGACAGGCTGGTGACATGCGCCACCATCCACCTCAGCGCGGGATCAACAGTGCCATCCGGCGTGCGAACGACGGCCCGGATCAGGCCAAGTACGGCTTTGGCAATTTCCGGTCGGTGAGACAGCGTCAGCATCGAATTTGCGGTAAATCCCGTGGCGGATGCAAGCCAAGCAATATCAGCCTGCGCTTCATCCGTCGCATCAATACCGAGCGGTTTGATAAATGGCATTCGCCCCCCTTAGCTTTAGCAAATTGGTTGACCAATTTTCTAAATATTTCTTATCAAGACTTACATTCAAACACACGCTTGGCAACTATTCTCTTCTATTTTGGGTAATTTTCTTTCAAACGATACATTTATTCCCATAAAAATATACCAATGGTTGACCATAAATCAATTATACTAGGAACTTCAGTTGACCATCTTCGCCATCAAAACCATCAAAACCAGCACGGCTTTCGTCGATGAGTCGCGCCTGATCCAAATTTTCGCAGGCTACAATTACCACAAAATCGACCATCAAGACCGCCGTACCGATCAGGCTGAACACGCGAGCCGTGGCGGCCAAAGTGACCGCAATCCTGATTACCAAACCAAAACGCACTCGCAGCCCGCTCGGCCATTTTACCCCGCACGCTGGAACGCTGGCGTTGGGCCGGCATCGGCCCGCTTTTCATCAAACTGGGTGGGAGGGTGGTTTACAGGCTCAAGGATGTAGAAGCATTTGAAGCCACGCAAATCCGTCAGGCAACCCCGAATGCGTCGCGATCGCAGGAGGCTTCTGACACCCTCGTATTGATGGCCAACAGCGCAAACGGTTAATTACCCAAATCCGGCACAGCTCCAAATCCCTCGAACGCATAAGCATTAAAAAACTGTCGCCCGGCAAAGGCCCGCCGCTCGACATCCGGCAGCCCCGCCTCATCACAAACATCCCTCCAATCGCGGCGGATCACATCCACCGCATTGTCGATGATATCCCGCGCCTCACCGGTCCGCAGAAGAAATTTTCCAGCCGCAATCAGGCAGGTCTCAAGGCATGCGCGGCGATCTCCATCTGCGACAACCATTGCCTGATTGGCCTCATGCGCCGCGCGGACCTGTGGGGCAATATCGTATGCCGGAGTCAACGTCAGCATATCCCCGTCCCAGAAAGCGGCATGGTTGCGGGCGTGGTCGTCGGTATTGCCCACAAGGATGTTTAGCACCAGACGCAGAAACAGCTCGCGCAGGGTTTCACCCGGCTTGATGAAACGGGCCCGGATCTGGTCGGCCAACTCACCATAGGACAAATGGTGCGCCGACATTTCGCTCTCCCCCAGGATCGTGAGGGCCGACACCATGGCCCGGCGGGTCCAGCCGCGCGCACCCCGCACACGGTCAAACCGCTCCACGATCAAGGCATCCTTGCCAAGCGCCTGCGCCAGTTCGACCGGCGCCACATTAACCCCGATGCGCGCAGCCAGCCGCATGGCGATGAATTCAGCCTTCACCATGCTTATCACGTCGTTGCTGGCTGAAAACTTGACGATCAGCTTGCGATCGGCATCATCGAGCAAGGCCTTGGGACGCGCGCCCCCAATAGAACTGCCATGCAGGATCGCCTGCTCCAGTTGCGCGGGCACCGGCTTTCCAGCTTCGATATTGCCGGCAAACTCCGCCAGATCATCAAGTGTCGCAGTTCCGCCTCCCCGCGCTAGCTCAGCCAGATCATCAGGCGTCGTCCTTCCACCTCCACGGGCGATGTATTTGGTTGCAGAAGTCTGAAAGTCCAACGCGCCGATCCGGTCCGAACCGGATTCCAGCATGTAAGCCAGATCGCTGAATTCCACATCCGCAGCATCCGCCCCTTTACGGTCGGTCAGACGGTTGATGATGACGCGCCGCCCCCAGCGGTCCGGAAGGCCATCGCGCAAGCAATTTGCCATATCCAGCGGCCCAAGCGGGGCTTGCTGCCCCGTTTGCAACGGTAGCTCTGGCAGATAGAGCGGGATGGCGTTTTTCCGCGACAGATATGAACGCCCATAGGCAAAATCATACCGCGCGCCCTCTGGCACAATCCGGCCGGCGACAACCGGTTCAACCTCGCCCGGCAGCCATGTCCAGACAAAAACGTCGCGCAGTTCAGAAATCATCATCTACATCCTTGCGGGTTTTTCGAATGGATTTCGGCAGCAGGGCCAGTGTATCGCGCAGGCGCCCCAGTTCGCGGGGCGGCACGCCCTCTTCGCCAAAAACCGGCACCCCAAGCAGAACTGCAAGCTCCAGCACCAGCCCGATTTCGGCCTTGGGGTTTCCCGCCTCGATGGCCTGCAGGGTCGAGCGGGAAATCCCGACCCGTTTGGCCATTTCCGCCTCGGTGAAACGCCGCTCTTTGCGGGCGATACGGATCTGCGTTGTCAGGTATGCGATCGCCCGGTCGGTCTCGCGGGAATATGTTCTAATATGCTTTGCCATGGTTTAGACCGTTATATTGGGCGTGAATGGCCGTTGTGGTGGTTTTAACGGTCATAACGGTATTAAACTAGCAAGTCAAATCGCATTACCTTGCCGTGGGGCGGCTCGCCCTGCGCGCTGGCAGGGTTTATTTTGAATACGACGGGGAGCCCATCCGATCCGGGCTGGAAATCGCGCCCTTGCGATGCCCTCTGCGGCCAGGTGTGCAAACATTCGCCCCCCACCTGTTCGAAGGGCTTCCCGGTGTCGTCAACGATAGTCTTCCCCGATGGCTGGGGACGACTGCTCCTTGACCTAAAGCCCGCCTCGATGGCCTCATGCCCGCACAACTCAGCCCGCTGGACAGGCTGATCGAGCTGGGCTATCGCAAAGGTGGCGCGGCAGGATTTGGGCTCCCTCATCGGCGATCGCGAGGTGAGCCGTGTATTTTAGATCGTACGGGTTGGGCCGGAGCGTGAGGATTGGAGGTGCGGCAGTGCGCCTGTCGTGTTTAAGTTCCATTCCAATAGCCTGAATATTACCGGCCCACTGGATCACCGAAGGAACTTGAAAACGGATAAGGCAACGTGAACCAAAAAATGGTTTCTCCTGCGTTTGAAGTTACGCCAATTTTGCCCCCCATTCGCTCGACCAACACTTTGGAAATACTAAGCCCCAGGCCGGTTCCTTTGGTTTCTCGCGCAAGGGATTGCCCCAATTGTGAAAACGGTTGGAATATCGTTTCGAGAAGATCGGCTGGAATAGTCTGGCCTAAGTTTGATACCGACACTTTTTCGAACTCCCCCAGACTTTCGGTTTCAATTTTGACTGAACTACCCGCTTTTGCAAATTTCGCGGCGTTGGACAACAGATTGGTAAGCACCTGTTGAAACCGCTCGGGATCGATATTGCAAACAATGTTCCGGTCAATTTTTGGCAGGGTCAGACTTACACCATGTTCCTTGGCATAAATGGTGTTTGCCAGAACACTTTGCTCAAGTAGCGGGGCCAGCTTTTGCGGCGACGCGGAAATTCGCATTTTCAGACTCGAATACTTTTCAAAATCCAGAATATCATTGATCAAATGTTTCAAAAGGTCGCAATTTTTCAGAGCAACAACAAGCAGGCGGAGGTTTTCGTCTGATAATTCCGAGGTAGACAATGTCTCCAACAAATCGAGTGACCCAAAAATAGAGGTCAAAGGCGTTCGCAATTCGTGGCTGACAGTCGCCAAAAAATCCCGTTTTGCCGCGTCAAGCGTTCGTTGTTCCGTCAAATCCATGATTTGAAGTATAATTTGATCTGGTTGCCCGTCTTCATTTCTGACCAGCGCCACACTCAATTGTCCCCATAATAACGAGGAATCTGATCGAACACAGCGGCTTTCCATGGAAAAAGTGGATTCAATACCGTTCCGAAGGTCACGGATTTTTTTGATGCATTCCTTAAAGTCGTCTGGATGTATCAAAGAACGTATACTTGAATTCAGCAATTCCACTTCGGTATTGTTGAACATTTGGCAAATCGCCGGGTTCACGTGCAGGAAGCGCCCTGTTACATCCAGCATCGCATTGCCAATCGGCGCGCTTTTGAATGCAGATTGGAACTGCCGCCTGCTCAATCGAAGCGCATCTTCGGCTACTTTGACCTGGGTGATGTCAGTTTGAACTCCGACCAGGCGTAGGGCTTTACCAGCGGCATCGCGCGCAGGAACCACAGCTTCGGATCGCATCCACAACCAATTTTTGCCATTTGGCGTGCGCAGACGATAGTCTGCAACCGAACGTGCCAAAGTCCCCGCAATGCATGCGGCGTCAGATGCCTGAACAATCGGCAAGTCGTTCGGGTGGACACGTTTTGACCACTCTGCCTGCGCATCAACACCGTCATTGGAAATGCCCATCAGACTTAGCCATTTGTCAGAAACGGTGGATTGGCCGGTGGCAAGATCAACATCAAAAAGACCGATATTTGCACCGGAAAGGGCGGAATTCCAATAATTCAACGTATCGCGCAAAGATCGTTCGGCGCTATGTTGTTGTGTGACATCCTGCAACACGATCGTGTAACATCTGGTTTTGTCTTCGCTAAACCACGCTGTCCCTTTCACATCGATCAACTTGGTTGCGCCGCCCTTGGTTGTAAATTCAAACGGATCGGTAACACATTTTTTCGGTGAATTTTCCAAGCGATCTGCAAGATCGGAAGGGACAAAGAGCGGCAAAAACTCCGACAGCCGTCGCGGGCTCAAATTCTGTGGCACGCTTTCCAGTAATTCACAGGCCGCAGTATTTGCCTGAATTATCGCACCATCTTTATCTAAGATAAGAGTTGGCACAGGAAAATTTGCTAGCCTATGCTCGGCACCGTTATCAAACACCTGTAAGTCCCTTTACGTTGGGTCGGGACGCGCCTTGTAACAAACCCCGTCCTTGACCGTTGAGTGTTGCCACGTTAATCTTAACCAAGCGGGGGCGATACGTCTAGCCCGCTTGATCTGAGTTATTAATTGGTATTCCGAATTCATTTTCTATCTGAGGTTGAGTATTGTTTGTGTGCTGTTTAGTTTGAGTTGTCAGCCTCTCTTCGGAAAAGATGCTAACGAGTAGGGCGATCGCAAATATTGCGCTCCCTATTTCTCAGGACTAGGTGGGCAACAAATAAGAAATGAAATACATCAGATTCTCACCGTATTTATTTATTCTTTTGATGGGTCTTATTGTTGGCACCGCGGTAAGCCAATTCAATAATGCTGTTTTTTCGTCCGATATTCGTTTGAAGGTGATCGAAATCGGGCATGAGGTGATCGACACGTTTGACCGCGAGGTTAGCGTAAAAACGGCGTTGAATCAAACGTTGGTGGCCGCGTTCGCAAACCAACCGGATATGTCGAAAGAGGCGTTTTCGAAAATTGCGGCGCGATTGTATAAGAACAATCCCGACATCATCAATTTTGCCACGGCGCCCAATCTGGTGATTGAATACGTGTATCCAGAAAAACAAAATGTCGCTGCTATTGGCCTTGATCTCAGCAAAAGGCCAAACATGATTGGCGATATCCAGTTGGCCATTGAAAAAAGGTCGACGGTTTTTGGGAGCCCAATTGATTTGATTCAAGGCGGGCGCGGATTTGTGACCCGTTCACCGGTTTTTGTTGACGATGAAAGCGGGACAGGCCACCGGCTTTGGGGGATTGTAACTTTTGTCATTGATGAGACCCTGTTTTTTCAAAATTCCGGCCTGTTGTCGGTCGATCCTTCGTTGGAAATTGCTCTGCTTGATGCAAACGATAAGGTCGTTTTTGGCAATGCCGGTATTTTTGCAAATGATCCGTTGTTGTTGGATGTGCCAATGCCGGTTGGTGTTTGGCAATTGGCGGTCGTGCCCAAAGGCGGTTGGCCGACATCTGCGCCAAACCAGATATATATCTGGATTTCTGTATTGCTGCTTAGTGCCGTGGCGATGGCGATTTATTACGCTTTTCAACAAAGTAGAATGCGCAGGCAGGGTGCTGAAGTAAGGTTGAAGAGTGCGCTTGATGTAATCGACGATGGCTTTGCGCTTTTTGATGCTAATGATCGCTTTGTGATGTGCAACACAAAATTTTTGGATATTCACACCAGAATGTCCGCCGCAATTCGACCGGGTGCCAGCTTTGAAGATATCATTCGGTTCGGTGTTGAAATTGGCGAGTATCCGAATGCGAAGGGCCGCGAGGAGGCCTGGGTAAAAGAAAGGGTCGAGGGCCACAGACGCGCCGACACGGTTGTTGAACAACAATTGGCTGACGGAAGGTGGCTGAAAATTGCCGATCGGAAGACCAAGAATGGCGAAACTGTTGGGTCCCGCGTCGACATCACCGATTTGAAAAACGCATTGGCCGAAGCAGAAGCCTCAAATAAAGCGAAAACCAGCTTTTTGAATTCGATCAGCCATGAACTGCGCACACCGCTGACGGTTGTTCTTGGGTATAATGCCTTCATAAAAAATCCAGACGTCTTGCCGTCGTTTAAAAAATTGGCGGCGGCCATGAAAGAACCCCCAGAGGCCGGGGACACGATGCTCGACCTGCTTGGCGACTTTCGAAATGAAATGTCAAATTTCGCCACAAAAATTGATACGTCGGGCAAGCACCTGCAAGTTTTGATCGAAAGTATTCTGGATCTGGCGGCCATCGAGCGTGGCACGTTGCGACTGGATTTGAAAACGGTTGACGCCGAAAGTCTGGTGGCCGAGGTTTCGGACGAGTTCAGGGACGAGGCGCGCGCCAAAGGGATCGAACTTGTGGTGAAAACCGAGGCTGTCGAATTACAGGCGGATAAAAAGCGCCTGCGACAGATCCTGTTTAACCTTGTTGGCAATGCCATAAAATTTGCTGACCAAGGGCGTGTAGCGCTTGAAGTATCTTCTCATGGGGGCAACGCGGTTTTTCACGTCACCGATGAGGGCCATGGCATCGACCCCAAACATCATGAAGCGATTTTCAATCCGTTTTGGCAGATCGACGCATCTTCGGCGCGGGCAAGCGGCGGTATTGGTCACGGCTTGGCAATGTCAAAATATCTGATCGACCTTCATGGTGGCACGATCACATTAAAAAGCGAATTAGGGGTTGGCAGCACCTTCACTTTTACAATCCCTCTCAACACTAAGCCTAAGGTGGTGGCGTGTAACGCCGATCAACTGGTAGGCACTGAAAAATAGAATTTAATCACTAGATTGCCTTTTTTGGCCCCAATTCGAAACATAATTTCCATTTATTCCCTACAAATCGGCGCTGAATGTTTCAGGCGTCTGGTTCGGCGAAAATCCGAGCTTTTGGGAGTTTAGGTGGTAATATGGAAAAGCACATTAGTAGATTGACAGTACTGAGCTGCATGATCGCAGGCCTTTATTTGGCCGCGTTCTATACGTTTCAGCTATCAACGTCATTGCCGGCCATAGGCGTTTCGCTAAAGGAATCGGGCCTATTCAACGGCAGCGTCAATTCGATTTGGGCGGTTCAGCTTGCTTTTCTGGCCACGCTACTTTTGTTCCGCAACAACAAAGTCAAAAAACAGACAATTATTCTGGATCGGAAATCCAAGGTTATTGATGGCCAGGCTCAGGCAATTTCGGCCCACTCAATTGTCAGCGTTACTGATCCTCAGGCGAAAATCATCGAAGTGAACGAAAAATTTGAGAAGGCTTTTGGCTATACATCTGCAGAAGTCATCGGCCGTAACCATTCCTTTTTGTACCCAACGACCAATGGCACGTCGCAGGTTTCGAAAATCAGCAGCCGTCTGAAATCAGGGAAAACATGGTCCGGCCAAGAACGGCTGCTGGCCAAGGACAACTCGATATTGATTGTTCAATCTACGTCGTTGCCAATTTTTGACGAGAACGGCAAACATGTGCGCACGATCGAACTCAGGACAGATGTTACCAAACAACGCCGGAGTGAATCGGAAAAGAATTTGGCGTCTATCATGGATACAATGCCTGAAGAGATCTATGTATACGACCCCGACAACCTCAATGTTCTATATGTGAATAAGAAGGCCCGTGCGCGGTTGGGATGGACACGTCGCATAGCCTTGAAAAGCCATATCCAAGAGGCTGGCAATGTATTTGCAGAAATGCTGACACCGTCATTGTTAGAGACCGTAAAATCGGGCAAAGAACCGGAAACCTGTGCCGAAGCTTTGCTTGACGGCACGCCGGTGGAATTGATCACGCGCCTGAACCATGGTCTTGATGGCGAACCTGTGCTGGTAACTTTTGTGCGCGACATTTCCGAACGTAAGCATGCAGAAGAGCTGAAGCTGCAATCGGTTTCGATGGTTAGCCATGAATTGCGCACACCGTTAACATCGATCAAAGGTGCCTTGGGCCTGTTGAAATCCGGCGTAATGGGGCCACTTAGTGCCAATGTGAATAATATTGTTGAGATTGCCGAGCGTAACAGTAATCGCTTGTTGCTGGTGGTGAACGATATCTTGGACATCGAAAAATTGAACAGTGGAAAAATGGAATTCTTCCCGCAAACGGTTGACCTAAATTCGTTCCTGCAAGAGGCAACCATGGCCAACAACGGCTATGCCGTTGAATGCGGTATCGAATTTGTACTGACCGAACCACCGGCTGGAAGCACCTTGCACGCCGATTCGGACCGCATGATGCAGGTCATGTCAAACCTGATGTCGAACGCTGCGAAATTCTCGCCCAAAGGCGGCAAAGTCACGATATCTGTCAAAGACATGGGAAAAATGTTGCGCGTTAGTGTGAGTGACAAAGGCCCGGGAATTCCGCAGGAATCCCATGAAAAATTGTTCGATCTATTTGTACAGGCGAAACCCGTTGCCGGCAAAAAAGTCGACGGTACAGGCCTTGGATTGGCAATCGCGAAAAAGATCGTCGAAATGCATGGCGGGTCCATTGGTTTTGAGACCGGGCCGCAATCTGGCACAACATTCTATTTTGACTTGCCGAAAGCCGGTCACGCCCCCAAAGTCGCAGAAATTCACGCCTTTGCGACCGCCGCCGAGTAACAGCCAAAATACTTTCGAAAAGCATTGGCATTGTACGTTAGTTTTTGCGAAGCTCGGAAACAACAATCTATGAGTTGGAGTACCAATGTCTGACCTAACCAAGATTCTTCATGTCGACGATGATGACGACATCCGACAAATCGCCCTCGTTTCGCTAGAGGTTGTCGGTGGTTTCAATGTTCACCAATGTTCCTCGGGAAAGCAGGCATTGGACGAGGCAGAGGCCTTTGCGCCCGATTTGCTTTTGCTTGACGTGATGATGCCCGAAATGGACGGTATTGAAACTTGGCAGCATTTGATTGCCAAGGAGTCCTTGGCCAAAACACCGGCAATTTTTATGACAGCAAAGGCCGAAGATTCTACTTCGAAAAAATTGTTGGATTCAGGCGCTATTGCGGTGATCACTAAGCCTTTCGATCCAATGCAATTGGCTGATCAATTGCGCAAAGCGTGGAACGATTACTTTGCCTCCTAAGCGCAGAAATTCCGAATAAGCCCAAGCATCGCCAAAATACACCTCAATTATTTCCAATAGCGAAACAATCTCGCCCTAATTTGGCCATTGTTGCGCCTTATGGTTGCAATTAGACCATAATTTTACGAGTAATTTTGTTGGCCACCTTTAGGTTTTGATCCGCGTGGAGGGATGAAATGAAAATTCTGGCAGTAGATGACGAGCCGATTTTCCTGCAACTGTTGCAGGCAACGTTGACCGATTTGGGGTATACCGATTTGACCAGGGTGACATCTGGTAAAGAGGCGTTGGATTTAATCCAGTCTTCGCCAGACAGCTTTGACTGTTTTTTACTCGATATCAAAATGCCCGGAATGAACGGTATAGAGCTGTGCCATGCAATTCGTGCCCTACCGGAATTTCGTCGCACCCCGATCATGATGAATACTGTTCTAAACGACAGGGCGGCGATTGATGACGCATTTGCCGCAGGCGCTACAGACTATTTAACCAAGCCGATTAATCGAGCCGAAATTAAGGCCAGATTGGGTATGGTTGCCACGCTCGTTGCCGAGCGCAAGCGCCGAGATTCCAGCGTTGCCAATGGTGCTGCGACGTCGGAACATCATGGGCGCGGGTATTCTTTCCCGTTCGAATTGTTAGAGGTTTCCGGTTCGGTTGAATTTTTGGCGCTGGAAAATTACCTTCTGACACTTGGAAAAATTCGCTCCCTCGGGATTGCGGCAACTGGCATTCACGTGGCCAATGGCGAAGAAATTTTTGCCATGGGTGGACCGGATGGCTTTGCTGATACGGTGATCGATATCGGCGACTGTATTGCGGACACTTTGAAGCGATCAAATTATATGCTGGCCTATGCTGGAAACTCTAATTTTGTGTATCTGACAGGGCGTCTAAGCACCCCAAACATGCTGGATTTTTCGTTGGAACTGAACGCGAAAATCGCAGAATTTGAAACTCTATACACGGAATTGGGCATTGATCTTCCGCAACTGGTTGTCGGCGCCCCCGCTTTGGGAAATCTCTTGTCCCCGCCCGGGCCAAAGCAGATACTTGGGCGGGCCATGAAAAATGCGGCGCGCGAAGTGGAAAAACACGCTGATCTTTTGGCGGCATAAGTCAGAGGACGGTCCTAAAAGAAAGTGACGGCAATGACGTCAGAACAAGTTTCACAATTAGACGTTGTATTGGCGGCGGTGAAAGAACAGTTCCAGCATACACTGACTTATCGCATCCTTGAAATTGAAAAATTGATGATCGAAATCGACAAGGGAGAGCCCGCTGCGCCAAGATTGGCGGCCATATCGGATATGGCTCATAAAACTGCTGGGGTCGCTTCGACAATAGGTCACGTCAAACTTGGTTCCATTGCCTCCAAAATCGACGCGAAAATAGGCAGGATAGGTACGGGAAACAACACCGCCGTAGATTGGGCAACCTTCCGCCCGAAATTGTCCGATTTTCTGGACAAGATGGAAGAGTCCCTTGACGTCGATTAGCCAGACCGATTGCCTTGTCGCAGTTTTATTTCGCCACATTGGCAGCATATAAAACCACCCCAAGTTTACCGGAGAGTGTTTCGTTCAAAACTTTCGCGGCGTTCTTAGGGTACCGGGGGATAGAGAACCATTTCTGGCCCACCGACCGAGGTGGCAGTCAACAGTCCAACCGCTACAACCTTTGAAAACAACAAGAAAATTCGGGATCAGCCACAAACGGAGAACGGGTTCTCGGGGGCAAGTGGCGGAGGAGGTGGGATTCGAACCCACGGTAGACTTTCACCTACGTCGGTTTTCAAGACCGGTGCATTCAACCACTCTGCCACTCCTCCGACTTGCCCTCTCTAGCGAATGCGGCGCGGGGCTTCAAGATGGATTTCACAGCCATTTTCCGCCAATTGCCCTGCAAAGACTTCCCATAGGCGAGGCGCGCCGTTATGATCGCGGAAATGGCGTCTATTTTGCGCCCAAACAATCATGCGCAGTACATGAATTCGGACGGGACACGGGCAATGAACACAATGACAGGGCCATCGATGGCATGGGCTAAAAAACGGACTAAAAAACCACATCCGGGCATTCGAAGCCTGCTGTTTTTGGGTGTTTTTACGGTTTTATCCGCCTGTGAAAGCGGCGCAAAAATGCCCGGTTTCCTGCAAAAAAACGCCGAAGCATTAGACACTGTCCGGCGCAGTACGACCACAAAACTGGTGGAGCGCGATGTTGAGGCCCCCGATGTATTTCAAGTCACCGAACCGGGTCTTTGGGATGGCCGCCCCTCTTTGGGTGGTGTTTGGGTGGCGCATCCAACGGTAAAAGACCCCGAGCGTGTGATTGTGCGCAATGAGGCCAACGGTAAATTTGTCATTGGGGCGCTTTTTCGCCGCGAACGCGACAATCCGGGCCCGACTTTGCAGGTATCATCGGATGCAGCCGAGGCATTGGGATTGACCGCGGGCCAGCCTGCGAATCTGAATGTCACCGCGTTGCGCCGAGAAGAAGTGGCGCTGACGCCCGAAAAGCCACCACAAAAATCCCAACCGCTGGCGGCACCTGCGGGCGTTGAAGAAAGCACGCTTGACCCGATCGCAACGACCGCCGCCGCCGCGCTTGCGCGGATCAACGGCGATCGGCTTGCGCCTGATGCGCCGGGCGCTGCCAACGCCAAACCAGCCACAGCGGCGGTGCCTGCCCCGAAACCACAAAAATCGATCTTGCTCAGCAAGCCATATGTTCAAATCGGTTTTTATTCGGTTGAGGCAAACGCCAAAAAAACCGGTGAATCCCTGCGTAAATCGGGCATGGTGCCAACGGTCAAAAAACAAACAAGCAATGGCAAAACCTTTTGGCGGGTTATTGTCGGCCCTGCGGCAACCGCCATTGAACGGGGCATATTGCTTAAATCCATCAAGGCGCTGGGGTATTCAGACGCCTATTTTGTGAAAGGTTAAGATGCGACACTTCGTTTTTGCCACGCTTTTGTGGCTGATTGCCGCGCCGCTTTGGGCACAGGAATTTTACACAGCCGCGCGTGCGGCCTATGTCGTTGATGTCAAAACCGGCACGGTATTGCTGGCCAAAGAGGCCGACCTGCCACTGCCACCGGCGTCGATGTCGAAACTGATGACGTTGAACATGTTGTTTGAGGCGCTGGTCGATGGCCGCGTCACCATGGATGACACCTGGCGCGTCAGCGAGCGGGCGCAGAATATGGGCGGCTCGTCGATGTATCTGGATGTTCGCGACCGACCAACAACTGCCGATTTGATCCAGGGCATCATCGTGCAATCGGGCAATGATGCTTGTGTTGTTGTGGCCGAAGGGTTGGCCGGCAGCGAAGAAAGCTTTGCCCGGATCATGACAGAGCGGGCGATTGAATTGGGCATGGAAAACTCCACCTTTGGCAATTCTTCGGGCTGGCCTGATCCTCGGCAACGCATGAGCACGCGCGATCTGGGTACTTTGGCGGTGCGCCTGATCACCGAATTCCCGCAATATTACCCCTATTTCAGTCAGGAAACATTCGCCTATGACGGGCGGGTGCCGGAAAATCAAAACAACCGAAACCCGTTGTTGAAACTGGGCATCGGTGCTGACGGGTTGAAAACCGGGCATACGGACGAGGCCGGTTATGGCTTGGTTGGATCCGCCGTTCAAGGCAATCGCCGCGTGGTTTTTGTCGTCACAGGGCTGGAAAGTGAAATAAGCCGTGCCACCGAATCCGAACGCCTTGCCAACTGGGCTTTGCGTCAGTTTGTACAAAAAACCATGGCCACGCCGGATATGACAATAACCGACGCGCCGGTATGGCTGGGCGAACAGGATACCGTTGCATTGGTGCCCGCCACCCCGATTGATCTGCTGATGCCGGCGTCCGCCAGCAAGGAAATCAGCGCCATCGTGGAATATGCTGGCCCGATTGAGGCGCCAATTACGGCGGGTCAGGCACTGGGCACGCTGACCATTGATCGTGGTAATTTGGGGACGCAATCTTTTCCCCTTGTGGCCAAAACAGACGTGGCCCCCGGCGGGTTTTTAAAGCGTATAACCGCCGGTGCCCTCGCCCTGAAACAACAGTATTTGGCCAAAACGCCCGAGCCTGCCAGTTAAAATGCCAAAAGGGCCGCGTTTCATCACTTTTGAGGGCATTGACGGGTCGGGCAAGTCGACGCAAGCCCGCCTGTTGGCCGCGCATCTGAAACAAATGGGTCATGATGTGGTGCCTACCCGCGAACCCGGCGGCAGCGCAGGCGCCGAAGAAATTCGCCGCCTGCTGGTCGAGGGTGATCCTGATCGCTGGTCGGCGGAAACCGAGATACTTTTGTTTACCGCCGCGCGGCGGGATCATTTGGAAAAAACCATTCGCCCCGCGCTGGCGGCTGGAAAATGGGTGATTTCTGACCGTTTTGCAGATTCAACACGGGTCTATCAGGGCGCAACACGCGGCGATTTGCGCGGCGTGGTGGACAGCCTGCATGCCCAAATGATCGGGGTCGAGCCAGACTTGACCTTCATCATCGATATGGACCCGGACGCCGCGCTTGAACGCGGATTGGCGCGAAAATCCGGCGAGGACCGGTTTGAGGATTTTGGCGCGGAGTTTCAGAAAAAACTGCGCCAGGGTTTTTTGGATCTGGCGGTGGATTTTCCCGGTCGCTGCCGCTTGATCGATGGTAATCACGATCCGAAAATTGTTGCCGCCACCATCATCGCGGCGCTTTCATGACCGACATTCCAGAACCGGATCGGGTGCTGGACCTGCCCCACCCACGCCATACAAAACACCTGTTTGGCCAGGAACAGGCCGAGGCCGAATTTTTAACCGCCTATACATCGGATCGCTTGCACCACGCGTGGCTGATCACTGGTCCGCGCGGCATTGGCAAGGCGACGCTGGCTTGGCGACTTGCACGGTTTTTGCTGACCACGCCCATGGATGATGGCGGCATGTTTGGTGCGCCAGAACCGCCAAACACGCTGGATGCCCCGCAAGATGCCGCCGCCCTTGCCCGCATCGCCGCCCTGTCCGAGCCGCGCCTGTATTTGTTGCGACGTCCGTTTAATTTAAAAACCGAAAAGCTGCGCGCGGAAATCACCGTGGATGAAGTGCGCCGTCTGAAATCGTTTTTTGAACTTTCCGCCAGCGATGGCGGGCGGCGGGTTCTAATTGTCGATTGCATGGACGAGATGAATACAAACGCGGCAAACGCTTTGCTAAAGCTGCTGGAAGAGCCACCCAAAGACGTGGTGATGCTGTTGGTGTGCCATCAGCCCGCCGGCCTGTTGCCGACAATCAGGTCGCGCTGTCGGGTTTTACGTTGCGCGCCTTTGGCGGTCGAAGATATGGCATTTGCCCTGAGTGCCGCCCACCCCGAAAAGCTGGAAAAACCTGCGGCTTTGGGTGAATTGGCCGCCGGGTCGGTCGGTCAGGCGCTGGAACTGAATGCCGCAGGCGGCTTGGCGATTTATGAGGCTTTGCTGGGCATGTTCGCCAAGGGATCGCTTGATCGCGCCACCGCCATCGCTTTTGCCGAGGCCGCCAGTGCCCGGGGCGCGTCCGAAAAACAAGCGCTGTTGTTCCGGCTGATCGATCTGTTCCTTGCCCGTTTGGCACGCAGCGGCGTCGCCGGCCCCGCGCCCGAGGCAGCAGAGGGTGAGGCGGCGATACTGGCGCGGCTGTGCCCTGATGTGGTGGCGGCGCGGGCTTGGGCGACATTAGCGGCGCAATTGGCCGCGCGCAGCAAACATGGACGCGCTGTCAACCTTGACCCCGCCGCCCTGATCCTTGATATGTTGCTTAAAATTGACGACACGGCGATGCGTATCGGGCACTAGGCCCGCCCGATTGCCCTGCCCCATCGCTTGCCCCCAAAGGCCCGCCCATGACCCTGACGATTGTTGACAGCCATTGCCATCTGGATTTCCCCGATTTTGACGGGGAACATGCGGCGATCATTGCCCGCGCCGAGGCGGCCGGGGTCAAACGCATGGTGACGATCTGCACCCGGTTGGTCAATTTACCACAGGTGCAAAAACTAGCCGAAACCTATGCGCCGGTGTATTTTGCCGCCGGTATTCACCCAATGAGCGTAAGCATGCAACCGCTGGTGGGCGTGGATGAGCTGATTGCGCTGAACGCCCATCCCAAATGTGTCGGCATTGGCGAAACCGGTCTGGATTACCACTATACGGCGGATACGGCGGATTTGCAGAAAGACAGCCTGCGCAACCATATTGCGGCGGCGCGGCAAACCGGATTGCCGCTGATCATTCATGCCCGCGCCGCCGATGACGATATGGCACAAATTCTGACCGAAGAATACGCCAATGGGGCCTTTACCTGCGTGATGCACTGTTTTTCCTCGACCCCGGAACTGGCCACCGCGGCGCTGGATCTTGGGTTTTATTTGTCGATGTCGGGCATCGCCACATTCCCCAAATCCCAATCGGTTCGCGACATTTTTGCCGCCGCCCCGGTGGATCGCATTTTGGTGGAAACCGATGCACCCTATCTGGCCCCGCCGCCGTTTCGCGGCAAACGCAACGAACCCGCCTATACCGCCCACACCGCCCGCGTCGGGGCCGAGGTTTTCGGGCTGTCGATTGAGGAATTTGCCGCGCAAACCACGCAGAATTTCTGTCGGTTGTTCACCAAGGCCGCGTTTTAAATGGCGCGGCTGCGATTTACCATATTGGGCTGTGGATCAAGCGGCGGGGTGCCGCGATTGGGCGGGCATTGGGGCGCTTGTGATCCGGCGAACCCAAAAAACAACCGCACGCGTTGCTCGATGCTGGTCGAGCGATTTCAGGGCGATGCTGTCACGCGTGTTTTGATCGACACCAGCCCAGACATGCGCCAACAATTGCTGAATGCCAATGTCGGCCAACTAGACGGCGTTGTGTATACCCACGAGCATGCCGACCACACCCACGGTATCGATGATTTGCGGATGATCGTGATCAATATGCGGGCGCGACTGGCGGTCTGGGCCAATGCCGCGACCAAGGCGGATTTAATGGCGCGGTTTGCCTATGCCTTTGTGCGCCCCGAAGGATCAGACTATCCGCCGATTTTGGAATTGAACGATCTGAACGGGCCGGTGGTGGTAACCGGCGCGGGCGGCGACATCGAACTGGCCCCGTTTGAAGTGGTACATGGCAACATCAATGCCTTGGGGTTTCGCATTGATGATCTGGCCTATTTGCCGGATGTTTCAGAAATTCCGCCAGCGGCGTGGGATCGCCTTGAGGGGTTGAAATACTGGGTGCTGGATTGCCTGCGATACACGCCGCACCCCAGCCACACGCATTTGGAACAAAGCCTGGAATGGATCGCGCGCGCGGGTCCGGAAAACGCGGTGCTGACCAATTTGCATATCGATCTGGACCATGATGTTCTGGATGGCGAAACCGCCGGTCACATCAAGCCTGCCTTTGACGGGATGACCCTCGAGATGGATACCTAGATGCTGGCCACCCTGACCATCGTTTTGCCAGTTTTCTTGGTGGTTGGTGCGGGATATCTGGCGGTTTATTTTAAGGCGTTCAGGGAAGACCATGCCGACGGCTTGATGCGGTTCACCCAGACCTTTGCAATTCCGGGCCTGTTGTTTGCCGCGGTCGCCAATCTTGATTTGGCGGCGGTGTTCAAACCGGATATTTTGCTGCCCTTTTACATCGGTTCCGGCACCAGCTTTTTCCTTGGCATGGTCGGTGCGAGGGTGATTTTCAAACGCCGCCCGGGCGAGTCCGTGGCCGTCGGATTCAGTTGTCTTTATGCCAATTCGTTGCTGTTGGGTCTGCCGATTATTGAACGCGCTTACGGGGCCGACAGCCTGGAGCCGGTCTATGCCATCGTCGCCATTCACGCGCCGTTCTCTTACATTCTGGGCATTACGGTGATGGAACTGGTGCGCGCCGACGGGCGACGGCTGGATCAAACGATACTGGTCGTGCTGAAGGCGATTTTTTCAAACGGGTTGATGATTGGGTTGCTGCTGGGTTTTGCGGTGAATCTGTCGGGCATGGCCCTGCCTGACACCCTCAGCTCGGCGGTGAATATGTTGGCGCGGGCGGCTTTACCGGCGGCGCTGTTTGGGCTGGGCGGTATTTTGGTGCGCTATGGCCTCAGACATAATCTGGGCGAAGTCGCCATGATCACGGTGATCAAACTGGGGCTGCATCCGCTTATTGCGCTGATCCTCGGCTATTATGTGTTCAACCTGCCGATGGAGATTACCCGCGTGATTGTGCTGACCGCCGCCATGTCGCCGGGTGTAAATACCTTTGTTTTTGCCTATATGTATGACCGCGCCAAAGGCACCGCCGCCTCGGCGATTTTGGTGGGTACGATCGCGGCCGTGGTCTCGGTGTCGCTATGGATTAACTTGCTGGATGCCCTATGAAAAAGGCAGGTGCCGTTAAAGCCCTGCCTTTTCGCCAAGTCTAGCTGGGCGACATGCCCCGCATGCGTTCCGAGCGTCGCCGCAGCATTTCCAGCATTGTCAGCAACAGGATCGACAGGATCACAAGGATCGTCGCCACCGCCAGAATGGTCGGGCTGATCTGTTCCTTGATGCCGCTGAACATTTGGCGCGGAATGGTGCGCTGCTTGGCATCCGCCATTTGCAGAACAACCACGACCTCGTCAAACGAGGTGATGAACGCAAACAACGCGCCGGAAATCACGCCGGGCAAAATCAGTGGCATCTGCACCTTGAAAAACGCCGTGATCGGGTCGGCCCCCATATTGGCCGCCGCACGGGTCAGGGATTGATCAAACCCCACCAGCGTCGCCGTTACGGTGATGATCACATAGGGCGTGCCCAGAACCGCATGGGCAATGATCAGGCCGGTATATGTTTTGGCCAGGCCCACGTCGGAAAAGAAAAAGAACATGCCAGAGGCAATGATCACCAGGGGCACAATCATCGGCGAGATCAACAAGGCCATGATCGGGCGGCGAAACGGCATTTCAGACCGTGCCAGGCCAATGGCGGCCAAAGTACCAATCGCCGTGGCCAGTGCCGTTGCAAAGAACCCGATAAAGAACGAATTGCGCACCGACCGTATCCACTGGGCGTTATTCCACATATCCGCCCACCAGCCGACAGTGGCGTCAGGGTTGGCCATGCCGTTGCGGAAAATATCGGCGTACCAGCGCAGCGAATACCCCGCCGGATCAAAGGTCAGCATTTCCCTGGTAAAGCTGAAATAGGGTTCCTGGTTGAACGACAGCGGCATCACCACAAGGATCGGCGCGATCAGGAACAAAAAGATAAAACCACAAATTGTGCGGAACGAATAAAACCACAATACTTGGCCAGAGGTCGCATAGGGAGGCTGGTTCAAGCGATAGTCACCCGAAGACAGCCAGATCGCTTGCCGCCCAAGGATGAAACCCAAGACCATCAGCAAAACACCGTAAGACAGGCCAAAACTCATCCAGCCAAGCGCCAGACAAAACAAGGCCGCAATCGGCCCTGCCAAGCGCCGGGTTTTCAGAACGATGATACAGGTCCAAGCGATTGCCGCGAAAAGAATGGCCCCGATGGCAAGGTAAGGCAGCATCTTTGCCGCCTGCCCCTGAGCCGACAGAAAACCGATGATTCCGCCAAAACCGCCAGCCCAAGCAAGACTGAACCACATCGGCGGGCGTGGGGGAATATAACGATAGCTTTGTTCAATAGTGGCCATGTTTTTTTACCCCAGTTTCATGTTGTCGATGCCCACGATGCGATCGTAGAGGTAATAAAGGAACAGCACGATCACCAACAGTACCGAACCCAAAGCCGCCGCCAGCGACCAGTTCAGCGAACTTCGCATGTGGAAATCGATCACGTTGGAAATCATTGTACCGCTTTGACCACCGACCAACGCAGGCGTGATGTAAAAGCTGATCGCCAGAATGAAGACCAGAATGCCGCCAGCCCCGATGCCGGGTATGGTTAACGGGAAATACACCCGCCAAAACGCTGTCCAGTTGGTCGCGCCCATGGATTTGGCCGCCCGCACATAAGAAATCGGCACGGTTTTCATCACCGAATACAGCGGCAGGATCATGAACGGCAACAGAATATGCGTCATCGCAATCAAGGTACCCGTCTTGTTGTAAATCAAACTGAAACGATCATCGTCGGCGGCCAATCCAAAGACCACAAAAAGATCGTTCAAAACCCCCTGCCCCTGCAACACCGCGATCCATGCGGTTGTACGCACCAACAGCGATGTCCAAAACGGCAGCAACACCATGATCAGCAACAGGTTGGAGGTGCGCACCGGCAAGGTCGACAGCAAAAACGCCACCGGATAGCCCAAGATGACACCGGCCAAGGTCACAATGACCGAAATTTGCAACGTTCTCAGCAGCAGCTTTATGTAAATGCGGCGGTCAGGATCATTCAAACTGATGGATCCGTCGGCGCCATATTTCAGATCAACAGCCGAGGCCAGATAGGCGGGGGTAAACGATTTTGACGAGACTTTCATCGCTTGCCATGTGGCGATATTGGCCCATTTTTTATCGACGTCAATCAGCGCTTCTTTGAAGGGCGCTTCCAGATTTTTGGCTTTGCGGCCGGATTTGGTAAACAGGCTGCGCGTGCCGGACAATTCCCGGTTCACCCGCGTCGCGACTTTGCCAATATTTTTGTCTTCTCTTGTGATCACCAGATCGGCGACAAGGGCCGCGAACATATCTTCGGTGGGGTCACTTGCGCCGTCCCATTGCGTCAACATCGGTGACACATTTGGCATATAGCGTTCAAATTTGTTGTTATAGACGGCCTGCGTCAGGAAAACCACGATCGGGATCAAAAATGCCAACACAATCATCAGCAACAGCGGCACAACCAGACCAAAGGCACGCAGGCGGCTGCGGAACATGGCACGCGCCAGCTTGCGCTTTAGGGGGGTGCCATCAACGGCAAGAACACCGTCCGAGAAATTTGTTGCAGTTTCGCTCATGAATAGGCCTTTGGTGGGCTTGAAAAGATGGGCTTGGGATTGGCATCGACCAAAATAGAATGCGCAAGGAGGTTGCCCCCCTTGCGCAGGATCAGATTAGTTGGCCAGCCAAGCGTTGAAACGCTCGTTCAGCTCGTCCTGATTATCGGCCCAGAATTCAAAGTCATTCTGGATCGCTGTGGTAAAGTTTTCAGGTGCCGTTGGCATCTGTGGCGCCATGGCCAGATCTGGTTTGTCAAAGAACGACCCAACCAACGAGGCCGAGGATTTACGCGCAGGACCGTAAGAAATATAGGAAGCTTGCGCTGCCAATTGTTCTGTGGCGGTCGAGAAAGCAACAAAATCCATCGCCAGATCTTTGTTTGGCGCACCTTTTGGAATCACCCACAAATCAAGGTCATAGATTTGTGCATCCCAAACGATTTCAAATGGTTTGTTTTCTGCGGCAACGGCGTTGAAGATACGACCGTTATAGGCCGTGGTCATGGCAACTTCGCCATCAGCCAACAATTGTGGTGGCTGCGCGCCGGCTTCCCACCAGACAACACTGTCTTTGATGGTGTCCAGTTTTGCGAATGCACGATCTACGCCTTCGGCGGTGGACAGCACATCATAGATATCGGCAGAAGCAACGCCATCAGCGGCCAAGGCCATTTCAAGATTGGCTTTCGGGCCTTTACGCATGCCACGTTTGCCTGCAAATTTCTCCAGGTCAAAGAAATCACCGATTGTGGTCGGACCATCGGCCATCATGCTGGAATCATAGGCATAGATCGTGGACCAGACGATGTTGGCCACGGCGCATTCAAACAATGTACCGGGCAGGAAATCGTCCAATGCAGGCGTGCCATCGGCACCGTCTGGCAAGATCGACGGATCAATTGGTTCCAGCAGGCCTTCGTCACAGCCGCGAACCGCGTCGGACAATTCCACATCGACCAGATCCCAAGACACATTGCCGGCTTCTACCTGAGATTTAATCTCGGCCAAACCGCCGTTATAATCTGTGGAAATAACCGAATTACCAGTCGCCGCCATCCAAGGCTTTTGATAGGCTTCGACCTGCGAATTTGTATAGGCACCGCCCCACGAAACAACGGTCAATTCGCCAGCCAAAGTCGGCATGGCAACCATCGTCGCAGCAGCGCCTAATAGAAGTGCTTTGATTTTCATTTTTCTCTCCTTGTTGAACCCAATATTTTTGGCCACACCGTTGGGCGGCAGCATGGCCTATGCCGAACGGGCCTTAGACGTCCAAGGCCCGGCAATCTTCTGGTAACCAGCTGACGATTGTTTCCTCGCCCTTTTTCAGGTGCTTATGGCCAGCCGAATTTGCTACTTTGACGATGAATTCTTCGTTGCCATGCACATTCATGCGGCACCGAATATGATCGCCAAGATAGATCAGTTCCAAAACTTTCGCCTTGGTAGAATTTTTCGCCGCGTCATCCCCCAGCAAAATACGTTCGGGGCGAATCGACATCAGGGTTTCTTCACCCTCACCGCCGCAATTCACCGCCAAAGCCTCGATCGAGGTGCCATCGGCCATCGCAACATTGACGATATCACCTTTGCGGCCAATGATTTTTCCGGTTAGCTTGTTGTTTTCGCCGATAAATTGCGCCACGAAACTGTTGTCTGGACGTTCATATAAATCCTCAGGCGGGGCCAATTGCTGAATGACTCCGTCGTTGAACACGGCAACACGATCCGACATGGTCAAGGCTTCGGATTGGTCATGGGTCACATAGACCACGGTGATGCCCAAACGCTCGTGCAGGGCCTTGATTTCATACTGCATATGTTCACGCAGTTGTTTGTCAAGCGCACCAAGTGGTTCATCCATCAACACCAGTTCGGGGTCAAAAACCAAGGCGCGCGACAGGGCCACGCGCTGTTGTTGACCGCCGGATAATTGCGCCGGACGGCGATTGCCAAATTCACCCATTTGCACCATGTCCAGCGCTTTGCGAACTTTTTCCTCGCGCTCGGATTTACCCATTTTGCGCACTTCCAGCGGGAACGACAGGTTTTCCGCCACCGTCATATGGGGAAACAGCGCGTAGTTTTGAAAAACCATACCGATGCCGCGTTTATGCGGCGGGATATTGTTGATTTCCAGCCCATCAAGGCGAATTTCGCCGTGGGTTGCGGTTTCAAAACCCGCCAACATCATCAGGCATGTCGTTTTGCCCGACCCCGAGGGCCCCAACATTGTCAGAAATTCGCCTTTTGGCATCGCCAAATTCAGGTCTTTAACAACGAGTATTTCACCGTCGTAACTTTTCTGCACTCTGTCAAACTCGACAAATGCGCTCTTTGATGTGGCAGCGTTCAAACCATACTCCCCTAGGTCACCTGCGCGATTGTTTCGCGCTTCGGTCTGTGGAAATAAAGCAAGGTCGCCGATCATTTGCAACTGTTTTAAGGTCAATTTACATTTTAGGCACCGAATAAGGCCGATCCGACCAGATTCACCCCCTAATTTGGAAAAAAACGCCAACCCGCCACCGCATTAGAAAGAAAAAGCATTTGAAATCAACGGAATTATCACATGTTGCAAGCAAGATTCGCTTGGGCAATCCCCTTTGCATCGCTATGGTCGCTGCAAAGGCCCAAAGTATCGCTCTGAAATCCATCTTTAAAAAATCAACAAGGTCGAATAATGAATACAAAATCCCTGGCCCGTCAAACCAAAGAAGAAAAAGCGCAACTTGAGGAAACCATGCGGCGGATTGCGCGCCATCAGGAAGCCGGGCGTTTTGAGGATGCCATTGAATTACTCGATGAATTGGCCCTTGAATACGGTGATTTGCCGAAAATCAAACATTACAAGGGCATGTGTCTTGTGCAAATGGGCGAAAAACAGGCCGGCCATACAATGATGCGCGAGGCGCTGGAACTGGACCCGGAAGACCCGATTCAACTTTGCGATATTGGCACGTTTCTGGCACAGGACGGCAAAATCGAAGACGCCATTCCGTTTTTTCGCACCGCCACAGAAGTTGCGCCAAACTATGGCATTGCCCAGTCAAATTTGGGCGGCGCGCTGGTTTTGCAAAAGAAATATGGCGAGGCGATCCTGCATTTGGAAAAGGCCTGCGAGCTTGAACCAAACCTGATGGACGCCCATACCAACCTGTCCACCGCCTATATGCAGACCAATAATTTTGGCAAAGCCGTGGATATTTTGTTCAAAGCGCTGGCCATCGATCCGCAATCCATTGGCGGGCACATTCAGTTGTCGGCCGCGCTTTATCGCAAAGAACGTTATGAAAGTGCCGAACACCACGCGCGACGGGCCATTGAATTGGCCCCCACCGCCGCCGAGGCATATCTGCACCTTGGTAACGCGCTGGCCTCGGCTGGTAAAATTGAAGAGGCAATCGCCGCCTTGTTGCCGATTGCGGGCCGCCCGCCGGTTGGCATCCCCGCCCTGTCACGCCTGATCCATCTGCGCAAAACCAAAGCCGACAGCCCGGAAATGGCCATTCTTTCGACCCTGATTGATCGCATAGACGAATTGCCAAATGAGGCCAAGGCAAGCGTGCATTTTGCCGCCGGCAAGGCGTTTGATGATCAACAAGAATATGCAACGGCCATTGGTCATTTCAACACGGCCAACGCCATTAACAATGATCTGCATCCGTTTAAATTGGATGAACATGATGAGCGCGCCGAAAGGTTACGCACGGTTTCCGCCCCCGAAGTGTTAAAAAACTGTGCGGGCAAAGGTGTCACCAGCATTGCACCGATTTTCATTTCCGGCATGCCCAGATCGGGCACGACGATGATGGATCAGATGTTCTCGCGCCACAAAGAGGTACAGGCGGGCGGCGAATTACGGGCCATGCCTGTCGCCCTGCACGCCAACAAACAACTGCGCGATGTTTTGGAGGAAAAGCAGGAAATTTCATCCCTGAACCATGATGTTTTTAAGCAAGTGGGCGAAACCTATGAATCCGTGGTGCGTGCCGAAGGGCTGCGATCGGCGCGAATTTCCGACAAGATGCCGTCAAATTTCCTTTATGCAGGGATCATTTCGGTGGCGATGCCGCGGGCCAAGATGATCATCATGCGGCGCCACCCATTGGATAACCTGTTGTCGAATTATTTTCAGCATTTCGGCCAGAACCAACCGTTTTCAGCGGATTTTGCCAATATGGCCGGTGTCTATAAAACCTTTGATCTGATGGCAAAACATTGGGTCAAGCAATTGCCCGATCAGGTGCGCGAGGTTTCTTATGAAGACGTTACCGCCGACCCCGAGGGCGTGATGAAGGACGTGCTGGCATGGGCCGATCTGGAATGGGATCCGGAAATTTTGAATTTCAGCCAATCGATGCGTCAGGTGAATACGGCCTCAATCGCGCAGGTGCGCGAACCGATCAATCGCCGCGCCGTGGCCCGCTGGAAAAGCTATGCGCCTTATATTGGCGAATTGGCGAGTCATCTGAAAGACCACCTGAATGACGAAGATTTGGCCGCCTGCGGTGTGACCCGCTGAGCCTAGACGCCGTTCAAAACAAGATCAAACAAGGCGTTCGTATTGGGTGCCTTGTCAAAATCCCAAAGCACAGCCTGAAGCGTGCTGCTGCGGGTCCCAAATCCGGCGTCACTCAGAAAACCCGCAAATTTGGTGTTCAAAAAATCATCAGTCAGCGGGTTTTCGACATTGCCGATGCCAATCGTCGGTTCCGACTTCAAGACCCGCCCATCGATCAGCGTCACCTCGACATGGGCCCAGCGAAACCCGGGGTAAACGCGGTTATAGTCGTCATTTTCCGACATGGTAATCCGGCTGGCAAGGGCACGGATTTCGGGATCCTCAAAGCCGTCTGGCCCCACCTCGGCGACCCCCAACCCACCGCGCAACACATAGGCGGCCACAGAAAATGGCAGGTTATATTGGGCTTGTTCGGTATTTTCGGGCAAGCCGCAATTCAGCCGCGCGGCGTTGTGAAAAGTGACCACATTGACGGCGGCAATATCGGTGGCAGCAAAACCTTCATCGCGTTGAATTTGCACCATCGCCTCGACCGGCGGCTGCGCCCAACGGCACACCGGGAAAGGCTTGAAATACTGTTCCAGACAGTACCAGTTTTGCCCAAGACCCTGCCAATGCGCCGCCACTTCGGGCGCGATTGCAGAAATCGCCGGAGCGCCGGTAAAGCCATCACGCGCCAGATAAGCCGCAGAAACCCCCGCCATTGCCCCCCAGCCGGAGCCGTCTTTTAACATCGTCGGCGCATCAATAACGCGCATCATTTGGCTGCGCGGTCCGTGGTATTCCGCGATGCCCATCGCCTCGGCCATTTGGGTGGCATCAAATTTAAACAGCCGCGCCGCCATCGCCGCAATGCCAAGCCCGACCCAGGCACCCGATGTGTGATAATCCGGCGCTGTTGCGTGCAGCGATATGCCCGCCGCAATCGCCACCTCATAGCCAATCACCAAAGTTGTCAGAAACTCGGCACCATCAATCAGCAGCGCTTGATCCTCGATCATGGCAATCAGGGCTGGTAACAACCCGCAGCCCGCATGGCCCTTGGTCATCGGATGACCATCGTGGGCGTCGATGCTGTCAATCGTCATGCCGCCCGCCAATGCCGCCCCCGCCGGGCTGGTGCGGCGTCCGTCAAACAACAGGCGCGCGCCCTGCCCGCCAAATTGCGTGACCGCGTGATTGCGAATGATCCGCGACAATTCAGTGGTGGTCCCCGCCGCCGCAACCCCGATCAGATCAAGCAGACACCGCTTGGCCTGATGGCGAACGGCGTCGGGCAAATCATCCCAACGGGTGTTGGTGACAAAAGCATGCAGATCAATTTCAACAATGTCTTTCATCACCAATTCCTATGTCAGGATGCTTTCTTTTTCTTGGTCTGGGTAATCACAGGTTCCATCTTGTCCAGAATATCCTGTGCAAGGTGGCATTTCATCGTGTGCCCCCCCGCCAGTTCCCGCATCGGCGGCACCTCAACATCGCAAAGCCCGTTTGGCACCTGATCCTTGAACCGGCAACGGGTCTGGAACGGGCAGCCCGACGGCGGGTTCATCGCCGACGGAATATCACCGTCCAGAACAATGCGTTTGCGTTCCACCGATGTGTCGGCAATCGGCACAGCGGACAACAAAGCCTCGGTATAGGGGTGATAGGGCGGCGAGAATATCTGATCCGTCGTGCCCATTTCAACCACATGGCCCAGATACATTACCATCACCCGATCCGACAGATAGCGCACGATCGACAAATCGTGGCTGATGAACAACAGCGTGGTTTTGTTTTCACGCTGAATTTCCATCAACAGATCGGTCACCGCCGCCTGCACCGACACATCAAGTGCTGAAACCGGTTCATCGGCCACCACGATTTGCGCATCCCCGGCAAAGGCGCGGGCAATGCCCACACGCTGTTTTTGCCCGCCAGACAACTGGCGCGGCATACGGGTGGCAAATTCACGCGGCAATTTCACCAGATCCAGCAGTTGCAGCATGCGATCTTCGCGCTCTTTTTTGCTGTTGCCAATGCCGAAAATTTCCAGCGCCCGCACAATTTGTCCGCCTACGGACATCGCCGGATTTAGCGTATCAAACGGGTTTTGAAACACCATTTGCACATCGGAAATCGTGCTGGTTTCGCGGTCTTCAATCGGTACGGATTGCAAATCCTTGCCCAGCAAGGTCACGGTGCCATCGGTGGCGGTTTCCAGCCCCATCAGAACCTTGGCAAGGGTGGATTTACCGCAACCGGATTCCCCCACAATGGCCAATGTTTCGCTTTCGCGCGCTTCAAAACTGATGGTTTCATTGGCTTTCACCACGCGGGTTTCACCGCCACCAAACAACGCGCTTGCCGCGACCTGATAATATTTCTTCAGGTTATCGACCTTCAGAACAACCTTGCCGGGTTTCGGTTTTTCCGTGCTGTCACTGGCCTCGATCGCGGCGTCCCAGTCGATGTCACCAAAGCGCAAACACCGGCTGGTGTGCCGATCATCGTTCGCAATGTCATCCATGTGGATTTCACCGGCGTCACACAGTCCTTCCTGGAAATAGTTGCAACGCGGTCCAAAATTACACCCATGCGGGCGTTCGTGCGGCAAGGGAAAATTGCCCGGAATGGCCACCAAGGGGCGCGAGTTTTTATCCGCCCCCGGCAAGGGGATCGAGCGAAACAGCGCTTGCGTATAAGGGTGGCGCATGTTGTCAAAAACGTCGTCGATTGACCCGGCTTCGACCGCTTCGCCGGAATACATCACGCAAAGCCGGTCACAGGTATCCATGACAAGGCCAAGGTTGTGGCTGATAAACAGCATCGAGGTGCCGAATTTCTTGCCCAGATCCTTGACCAGATCAACGATCCCCGCCTCGACCGTCACGTCAAGCGCGGTGGTTGGCTCGTCCAAGATCAGCAGGCTGGGTTTTGACATCAACGCCATCGCAATCACGATCCGCTGTTGTTGCCCCCCCGACAATTGATGCGGAAACGCATTCATCATCCGTTCAGGATCAGGCAGGCGCACGCTTTCGATCACATCCAGTGCCATGGCGCTGGCTTCCGCCGCGGGCATGTTTTCATGGATCATCGGCACTTCCATCAATTGTTGGCCGATTTTCATTGCCGGATTGAGCGATGCCATCGGCTCCTGATAGATCATCGCAATTTCAGACCCGCGCAATTGGCGCAGCTCTTCCTCGGGCATGCCGATCAACTCGCGGCCCTTGAATTTGATCGAGCCTGAAACGCATTTACCGTTCACGCCCAAATCCTGCATGACACCCAGCGCCACGGTGGATTTACCGCAACCGGATTCCCCCACCAGCCCCAAGGCCTCGCCCGGCATCACGGTGCAGGAAAAATCCATCACCGCCGGAATTTCAAACAGGCGCGTAAAGAACGAAATCGAAAGATTATCGATTTCAAGGATTGGTCCGTCATAGTCCCATTTTTCCATGATCTCTCTCCTAATCTTTCAACGATTCTTCGCGCAGGCCATCAGCCAGCAAGTTCAGACCAAGCACCAGTGACAACAGCGCAAAGGCTGGCGTCAAAGCGGGGTGCAGATACACCGACAACAGTTTGCGTCCGGTGTTGATCGTGGTCCCCCAGTCCGGGCTTTCTGGTGGCAGACCAAGGCCGAAAAAGCCCAATGTCCCCAGCAAAATGGTCGCATAACCAATGCGCAGACAGAAATCCACAATCAGCGGGCCCCGCACGTTGGGCAGGATTTCCCACAGCATGATGTACCACGAGGTTTCACCGCGGGTTTGCGCCGCCGATACATAATCGCGGGTTTTAACGTCCAGCGTCAGCCCGCGCATGATCCGGAAAATTGTGGGCGAGTTAACAAACACCACCGATACAAACACCACCAGCACACCGCCGGGAATGTTGAACAGATCAAGCGCGCCGGGCCAGAAATCGACATAGGTGCCACGGCCGGCCTCGGAAATCGTCGAGAAATACAGCCACAGCCCAAGAAACAGCACGATCGCCAACATCGGCGTGCGCACATGCGGCATCACGTGATATCGCGCGTTCAGGAAAACAACCAGAAACACCAGCGGGAATACAAAGAACACCGCCGCCATGTAACTGGGAATACCCGTGGCCACGATTTCCGGCGTCACCAACAGATAGAACAACAAGATAACCGGGAAGGCCAAAATCAGGTTCGCCAGAAACGACAGGATTGTGTCCAGACGACCGCCAAAATATCCGGCGGGCAGACCCAAGGTGATCCCGACAACATAGCCAAACAACGTGGCAAGCGGGGCAATCGCCAAAACGATGGCCGAGCCATAAATCATCTGGCTGAACACATCGCGTGCCAGTGTATCCCCGCCCAACAAATAATAGGGGTAAAGATCGCCATCCGGATTGCGCAAGGCCGTTCCGGGCACTTTGTTCTTCATGCCGGATACTTGTGAAATCGGGTCATGCGTCGCCACCAGATCGAAGGCACCGGCAAAAAACGCGGTAAATACCCAGAAAATCACCAGCGCAAAGCCGATCATGCCGACCGTGCTGTCAAAAATGCGCCCGTAAAGGCCTAGTTTCCGTTTATAGATAATCGAGACCGCAAAGACAGCGATCATCGCAAACCAGACGGGCAGAAATTGATAAAGAATGCGGCCGATAATTTCCAGCCATGAAAGCGGTTCCATAATCTGCCCCCCCTATGAAATGCGAATACGTGGGTTCAGATAGACATAGCCGATATCGGATATCAGCTGGGTCACCAGAACGATGATAACGGAAATGACCGAAACGCCCAACAGAACGTCAATGTCATTATTGCCTGCGGACTGTACCAACAGCCAGCCGAAACCTTTGTAGTTAAACAGGGTCTCGGTGATCACAACACCGGTCAACAGGTAAGGAATTTGCAGAATGATCACCGTAAAAGGCGCGATCAGCGCATTGCGCAACGCGTGTTTCATCACGATGTTTTTGAACGAAACCCCCTTCAGGCGCGCGGTACGGATATACTGCGCCGTCATCACCTCGGTCATCGAGGCGCGGGTCATCCGCGCAATATAGCCGATGGAAAACAACGCGATGGTGATCACCGGCAGCAAAAAGTTTTCAAAAGTGGCATCATTCATCGCCGAGGTCGCCGACCCCTTGAGCCATTTCAGGCCCACAGCAGAGGAGGCAAAAATCGCGATCAACACAACACCGGATACATATTCCGGCGTGGCCGAGGTGATAATCGAAAACGTCGACAAGGTACGGTCGGTTTTTGATCCCTCGCGCATGCCCGCCAAAACACCGATCGTCAGTGCAACGGGCACGGTGATAATCAACGCCCACATCATCAAAAATCCGGTCAGCCCAAGGCCGCGCCACATCACGTCGCCTGCGGCCTCTTTGGCACGGGTGGAAAAGCCCCAATCGCCCTGCAAAACACCACAAAATCGCGGGGCATCAGCAACCTCGACACCTTTGGGCGCACAGCGTGCCCGCGTTTCCCCGTCAGATCCTTCAATCACATATCCCGGCACAACACCCAGCCATTCGCCGTATTTGACGACGGTCGGCCGCGTATAGCCACGGTTGCCAAGCCAACTGGAAACAGCGGCCTCTGACATCCGAAAATTGCCTTGTGTTTTGGCAAGCTTTTCAAGGTTTGGATAAAGATTGGTAAGGAAGAACACGATAAATGTCAGGCAGAGTGCTGTTAACAGCATCACGCCCAATCGGCGAAGAAGAAAAAGTCCCATTGCGTTCCCGTTGTTTTTGATGTGTCAGGCGTATTTGGCTCGCCTGTTCATGAAGCAGCAGGTTGCCAGCAGCGGCAATCGCTTAGAAAAAGGCCGCGCCCTAAGGCGCGGCCAAATGGTTGATTTAGGCAGCCCAAGCCCACTTATAGACCTGCGGCAGATAGGCGATGTGCATATCAACGCCAACCAGATTTTCTTTATGGTGACGCATGATCGAGCGCCAGTATGGCTGGATGGTTACGCCTTCGTTGACCATGATGGTCTGAAGTTTGCTCATCACAACACGGCGCTTGTCTGCATCAGCGATAGAGTTCGCTTCGGCCAGCAACGTGTCAAACTCTGCGTTTGCAAACCCAGATTCGTTCCATGCTTCACCTGAACGGTAAGCAAGACCCAAAATCTGTGTGCCCAGTGGACGGTGGTTCCAGTTGGTCGAGCTGAACGGGTATTTCACCCAATCGTTCCAGAATGTCGAGCCCGGCAGAACCGTACGCTTGACCGGAATACCCGCATCACGCAACTGCGCGGCAACCGCATCAGTTGTGTTTTTGCGCCAGTCATCGTCGATCGAGATCAGCTCGTGTTCATAATCGGCCATGCCAGCTTCGGCCATCAAGGCTTTGGCGCGTGCCGGATCATAGGGCAGACGATCAACCGCTGAATCAAATTCAGGGTGGATTGGACCAACGTGCATGTTGCCCGCAACATCACCATAACCATTAACACCCAATTCCAAGCAAATCGCATTATCCACGGCCATGGCAAGGGCCTGACGAACACGAACGTCTTTATACGCATCAGAGGCTTGGTTTGGACGGATAACAACGGTGGCACCAGAGATCACTTCGGAACGGGTCAGACCCAAACCGTCTTGAACTTCAACGAATTCACCAACAGTTTCCCAGTTCATGTCGATTTCATCGGAATCATATGCTGCAACAACCGCGGCGGCATCGGTACCGTAATCGATGAATTCGATACGGTCGATATAGCCACCTTTGCCAGCGGCAAAGCCCCACCATTCAAAACCTTCGTTGCGCTCGACAGTTGCCTTAACGCCAACTTCCAATTCGACAGGGCGCATATAGCCCGTGCCAACAGCCGTGCCCAACATGTCGTCCGGGTTGTGGCTGGAATGCACGATCGCCGCTGGGTAATCAGCCATGCCGGGAATAATCGTGATGTCAGGCGCATTCAGATTCAACTGAACCGTGTGGCTGTCAACGACAACAATCGCCCCAGCGCTGGCTTTTTTGGTTTCAGCATCGATCAGGCTGGACATACGGCCGGCCATTGAGTTGCCTTCAACTTCGCTTTCACACCAGCCTTCGATGTTGCGCGCAACGTCTGCGGCGGTGAAATCGTCGCCATTGTTCCACTTAACGCCCTTACGAACGTTCAATGTATACTGTGTGGCGTCATTGTTGACTTCCCAGCTTTCAAGCAACATAGGTTCAAAGGACCCATCGGAATTATATTCTACCAGATACTCCAGCCAACCAGCGGTAAAGGTGGCGATTTGTGTCCAGTCATAGGTGCGCGGATCTTTCAGCGCGCGCACTTCCATTTGCATGCGGATCGTGCCGCCTTGCTTGGCATGTGTCATCGCTTGGGCAGGTGACGCCAATCCCAGCATGGAATAGGCGGTCGCGGTTGTGGCACCAAAAGCGGTGGCCACGGCCAGAAACTCGCGGCGGTCAACATGTGACCCTTTGCGGGCCGTTTCTGCGGCCTCGGTCAGTTGTGCGGGCAATACATTACCCGAGCGGTTAAAAAACTTCATCATTTTCTCCCTGATAGTTTTCTTATTAGCAGATTAACAGATTTATAGGGTAACGTTTGCACCCCAGCAGACTGTCCTCTAAAAACGACCATAAGCATGTCAGAATGCGACGCAAGGCAATTTAGTGTGAGAATTTCAAAAAATTAATTCATCAATTCACGCAACATTATTGCGCGAACGTTTTGCAAACTTGCGAAACACCGCGCGGATTGTTTGCGATGCCAGTCCCAAAACCGGCAAAATCAGATGCAGGCCACGAATAATTCTTTGACGTTTTGGGCGTTCAAAACCACCGGATTGCCGCCGCAACTGGGGTCGGCCAGTGCCAGTTCTGTCAGCCGGTCTATCTGTGCGCCATCCACACCGATCTGTGACAACCGGCGCGGAATTTGCATCGACGCGTTCAGGTCATCGACAAATTTGCAAAACCCGTCAAAGCCGCCGTCAATCCCCAGATAGGCGGCAACATCGTCAAAACGGGCGCGAATTACCGGCGCGTTCAATTGCAAGACCGCGGGCATACAGATCGCATTCGTGGTGCCGTGATGGGTGTTGAACATCGCGCCCACCGGATGGCTTAGGGCATGGATCGCCCCCAGCCCCTTTTGAAAGGCCGTCGCCCCCATGCTGGCCGCAACCATCATCTGCGCCCGCGCCTCGATGTCGGTGCCATCCGCATGGGCACGGGGTAAATATTCCTTGACCAACCGCATGCCCTCCAGCGCGATACCCTGGCTCATCGGGTGGAAATGCGGGCTGGAATAGGCCTCGACACAATGGGCAAAGGCATCCAGCCCGGTGCCCGCCGTGATCGGCTTTGGCATGCCCACGGTCAATTCGGGGTCGGCAAGAACGATGCCGGGCAATACTTTGGGGTGAAAAATGATTTTCTTTTCATGGGTGACTGAATTGGTGATCACGCTGGCGCGCCCCACTTCTGACCCGGTGCCCGCCGTTGTCGGCACCGCAATGATCGGCGCAATGGCATCGGCATCGGCACGCAAATACCAATCGCCCACGTCTTCAAAATCCCACAAGGGGCGCGTTTGATGCGCCATAAAAGCAACCATTTTGCCCAGATCCAACCCCGAGCCACCGCCAAAGGCAATGACCCCGTCATGGCCACCGTCGCGATAGGCGATGACACCATGAAGCAAATTTACCTCGGTCGGATTGGCATCCACATCGGCAAACATCGCCCGCCCCAAGCCAGCCGCCTGTAAAATATCCAAGGCCGATTGCGTGATCGGCAAATGCGCCAAACCCTTATCCGTCACCAACAACGGCGCCTTTATCCCCAAAGACGCACATGCCGCAGCCAGTTCTTTGATCCGCCCCGCCCCGAATTTTATTGTTGTCGGGTATGACCAGTTGGCGTTCAATTGCATGGTGCGGACTTTCTGTGTTGATTTCACCAAGGATGGAAAACTTCGCCGACGCCGTCAACACATCAAAACGGGCGGTTTTCGGCCACTGCAATGCCGCGACGTGGGGTTTATAGCGGCTGGCTCTGGACAGTGAGCGTGGCCAAGGTACTATTAAGCAACAGCTTACCCTACGGAAGAGAGCCCCAATGCCCCGTTTATATGATCTGGTCAGCACAATTTTTGATCGACAGTATTTGCCGATGATGCGGCCCAGCAACCGGCCAATCATTGATCTTTGTCACGCCTTGCTGGGCAACCAAGGCGAGGTTTCAGGGTTGACCATCGCCGCCGAAATTCTTGATATCTACGCCAAATCCAGCGATGATGAAAAACGCGTGTTTTTCCAGTTTTTGAACGATAGTCTGGATATTTCGGCCGCCGACATTGCGACGGCTTTGGATGCCTATCAAGACGAGCCCAGCCATGCCAGCTACAAGGCTTTTCTTGCGGTCAGCCAAGCGCCGCGTCAGGAATTGATCCGCCGCCTGAACCAGGGTGCCGGGGCCACGGCGCAATTGGTCGAAATGCGGCGCGATTTACTGGCCTTTGCCAAGGATGATCCGCATTTGTCAAAGGTCGATCTGGATTTTAAACATTTGTTCATCTCTTGGTTCAATCGTGGATTTCTGGTTTTGCGCCCGATCAGCTGGACCAGTTCGGCCAATATTCTGGAAAAAATCATCAGCTACGAGGCCGTGCATGCCATCGACAGCTGGGATGATTTGCGCCGCCGCCTGCTGCCCGATGACCGCCGCTGTTTTGCGTATTTTCACCCGGCAATTCCCGAAGAACCGCTGATTTTTGTCGAGGTGGCACTGACCAAGGGCATTCCAAATTCCATCCAGAACCTGCTGGCCACCAAATCAGAAAGCATCGCCGCCCATGCGGCGGATACAGCGGTGTTTTATTCGATTTCAAACTGTCAATCCGGTCTGGCGGGCATTTCATTCGGTAATTTTCTGATCAAACATGTGGTGCATGAATTATCGGCCGAATTGCCCAATCTGGATACGTTTGTCACACTGTCACCGATACCGGGTTTTGCCGGGTGGGCCGCGAAAAATGACCTTGCCACCGATGATCCTGATGCGCTCAGGCCCATGGCGGCGGAATATCTGCTCAATGCAAAATCGCGCGGCCACGCCCCACGCGATCCGGTGGCCAGATTTCATCTGGGCAATGGCGCCCAGATTTACGCCGTGCATACCGATGCGGACACCTCGGAAAAAGGCATGGCGCAATCGGCAGGGTTGATGGTGAATTACCTGTATGACACCAAAAAAATCGCCCAAAACCACGAGGCATTTGCCAAAGAAGGCACAATTGCCAGTTCTCGCGCGATGAAAAACCTGCTGCGCGCCTTTGGTCGCGCAAGCCCCGAAGCGCGGGCAATTCCAGACAACAATGCCAGTTCAGACAAGGTTGCCTGAGGGGGTACAAATTGCTTTCCATTTCAGGAATATAGACCGCCAGCAAACACCCGTTTTAGCTGTCGAATTGTGCTGAGTGTCCGATTTCAACAGGACCAGATCGCCCGCCTGATAGGGTGTGCCGTCATTGCCGGTTAAATCGCCCTCAATGGCATGAAATTCCTCGTCCCCATTGTGTTGATACACCTCGCTCGCGCTTTCCGGGGCCATTTTATACGGAAAAAAACCCGTGCCCGCCGGTTGCGCCCTTTTCAGTGGCAACGTGCCGGTGCCACTGTTTGTACCACTGTCGGTGCCGTACGATTTATCCATGGCAAAAGCCGGCGGGTTTGGCATTTGCCACCAAACAGTCATTTTGGGAAAAAGGCTTCATTTTTCCGCCTTCTATGGGCCAATATTCAGAAAGGCTGGCAATTTTTCCTTGCTTTGTCACGCAAGGAATTGTTCCATAAACCGTCAAACACAAGGATAGAGCCATGCCTCGCACGTCCCATTCTGTGCCAAATGACTGGGATCGATCTGGTCTTCCGGGATGGACATATTTTTCGCAACCCCTGTTTGAATTGGAAAAAACCGAAATTTTCAAGACCCATTGGCAATACGCCTGCCATGTTTCCGAAGTGGCCCGGATCGGTCAGTATGTGACCTTTGATATTGCCCAGGAACGCGCGCTTGTCATTCGCGGCCAAGACGGTGTTGTGCGGGGCTTTCACAATCTATGCCGCCACCGTGGGTCGCGCCTTGTTGGCGATGAAAAAGGCCAATGTAACAAGGCCTTGATCTGCCCGTTCCATGGCTGGGCCTATAATCTGGACGGCAGCCTGCGCGGCATTGCCAACGCCAATAGCTTTCCGCCGATGAACCCGGATGACTGGGGGTTGAAACCGGTCGAGATGGAAATCTGGCACGGTTTTATTTTCCTGCGTTTTCAACCCGGCCCACAGCCACCGATTGCCAAAATTCTGGCCCGCTTTGAGGACGAGGTTGCCCCCTATCGCCCCGAAGATATGGTATTGGCCGAGGGGGCGCCTGCGGCCGAGGAAACGCTGGTTAACTGGAAATCTGTGCGTGATGTTGACAACGAAGGCTATCACGTCAGACAAGCCCACCCCGGCTTGCACGATCTTTACGGATCAAACTATTATGATGAACCATATATTGACGGCGCCAGCCGGTCGGTGGGCTATTTCAACCAAGCCCCCTCCAAGGGCTGGTCGACGCGGCACTATCGGGCGATTTTACCCGAGGCCACGCATCTGCCGCCCCAAAACCGCGCCGCGTGGCTTTATATCGGGGTTTTTCCGAACTTGGTCTTTGGATTTTACCCAGACAGCGTGATTTTTTATCAGGAAATTCCCCAAAGCGCGACAAAAACCGTGCAACGCGGTGCCACATTTCGTCACCGCGACGAAAGCCGCCAATTGCGTGCCGCGCGTTATCTAAGCGCGCGTATCGACCGCGATACGGCGCGCGAGGATCAAATGCTGACGATTTGGGCTTGCGAAGCGACACAATCGTCCGCTTTTGACGGCATTATCTTGTCGGATTTGGAATACGGGTTAAAATCTTTTCATGATCATTTACGCGCTGAAATTCCCGTGGTGACTTTGGCCCGCGAACCCGCACAGGTTTCAGCGGAAAATGACGCCCTGCGAAAGGCGGCCGAATGATCGCGGGCTGGCGCCGCTGGCGCAAATCCGAGGCCGCACAGGGCATGTTGCTGCTGTCACCGACGTTTCTTTTCGCCGTGGTCCTGTTGGCCGCCCCACTTATCATGGTGCTGTCGCTAAGTTTCTGGACGCAAAATTATCTTGATCTGGATAAAACCTTCACACTGGACAACTATAAAACCGCTTGGGGCGCGCCGATCTACCAGACTTTGATGGCGCGCAGCCTGAAAATTTCGCTGTTGGTGACAATGTTCACGGTTTTGCTGGCCTTTCCGGTGGCCTATTACGTTTCATTCCGGGTGCGGCCCGAACGGAAATCCCTGTGGATTTTCCTGATCACCATCCCGTTTTGGACCAGCTATCTGATGCGGATTTTCCTGTGGAAGGTGATTTTGGGCTATAATGGCGTGGTGAACGGCAGCCTGCTGGCCACCGGCATCATCGAAACACCGCTGAGTTTCATTCTGTACAATCAAAACGCCGTGGTTTTGACCCTTGGCCATGCGTGGATCCCCTTTGCGATCCTGCCAATTTATGTGGCGTTGGAAAAAATTGATCGCAGCTTGCTGGAGGCCGCCGAGGATCTGGGCGATGGCCCGATCCGCCGGTTTACGCGCGTGACCCTGCCGCTGGCGATGCCCGGTGTGATGGCGGCCACGGTAATCGTGTTCATTCCCACCATCGGCGATTATGTGACGCCGCGCCTTGTGGGGGGGCCGAATGGGTTGATGATCGCCAATATGATCGAGTTACAGTTCAAAAAGGCCAACAACGCGCCGCTTGGGGCGGCTTTGGCCTTGTCGGCGATGCTGATCGTCTCGGTGATTGCCGCGCTTTTTGTTTTTCTGAACCGAAAATATCTAAAGGGCCCTGAGTGATGTTCAAAGGCAAGATTTTTGGTATTTTCATCGGGTTTTTCCTGGTATTTCTCTATGCGCCAACGCTGTTGCTACCGATCTTTGCCTTTAATGATTCCAGCATCGTTTCCTTCCCTTTAAAGGGTTTTACCACCGAATGGTTTGGCGTTTTATGGAATACCAGCCCTTTGCACGTTGCTGCAAAAAACAGCGTGATGATTGCAATCACAGCCGCCACCCTGTCGACAATTTTGGGCACATTGGCCGCACGCGCCGGCACGCGTTACAAGTTTGCCGGCAAAAAACCCGCGCTTGCTTTCATCATGCTGCCGATGGTTTTGCCGGAAATCATCATTGGCGTTTCATTGTTGGTGGTGATTATCCAGTTGGGCATGACTTTGTCGCTGTGGTCGATCATTTTGGGCCATGTGCTGATTTGCACACCGTTTTCCATCGCCATCCTGAATGGCGCTTTCATGAACCTTGATCAATCGCTGGAAGAGGCATCCTTTGATCTGGGCATGTCACGGCTGAAAACCTTTTGGCTGATCACCATCCCCTTGGTTTTGCCGGGGCTAATTTCATCCATGCTGATCGCCTTTACCATATCGCTGGATGAATTCATCATCGCGTTTTTTCTGGCCGGTACCGAACCGACACTGCCGGTTTATATCTGGGGCCAACTTCGTTTTCCGGCAAAATTGCCCAGCCTGATGGCCTTGGGCACGATTTTGCTGGTGCTGTCACTTCTGTTGCTGGGGCTGGCTGAATACTTCCGCCGTCGCGGGGCCAAGCGTACGGGCCAAATGAATACCGGGGGCTTTATATGACCGACAATGCCATCATCCGACTTGAGGCGATCACCAAGTTTTACGGCGAATTTCAGGCCCTTCAGGAAACCACGACCGAAATACGGCGAGGCGAGTTTTTTTCGCTGCTTGGCCCTTCTGGTTGTGGCAAGACCACGTTGCTGCGAACGATTGCCGGATTTGAACAGCCCTCGGGTGGCGTGGTTTACATCGAAGACAAGCCGATGACCGACGTGCCCGCCAACAAGCGCCCCACAAACATGGTGTTCCAGTCCTATGCGATTTTTCCGCATATGAGCGTGGAGGAAAACGTCGCTTACGGGTTAAAGGCGCGCAAACTGCCCAAGGCCGAGATTGCCGCCAAAGTGGCCGAGGCGATTGAAATGGTCGGCCTGAAGGGTTTTGGCGGGCGGGCCAGCCACGCCTTGTCAGGCGGGCAACGGCAACGGGTGGCACTGGCCCGCGCACTGGTATTGAAACCCAAGGTTTTGTTGCTGGATGAGCCTTTGTCCGCACTGGATAAAAAAATGCGCGAACAGATGCAAACTGAATTGCGCCGCCTGCAACGCGCCGTTGGCATTACCTTTATTCTGGTGACCCACGACCAAGAAGAGGCCCTGACAATGTCGGACCGTATCGCGGTGATGTTTGATGGCGAAATCGCCCAGATCGACACGCCTCAGGGGCTGTATCGCCGCCCCAACAGCCGCCGCGTGGCACAATTTATCGGGGTGATGAATTTCATGGCCTGTACTAATAAGGGCGAGACTGAAACCGGATATAACGTCGATATCGCCGGATTGGGGCCGGTATCGGTGCCCAAAGATCAGGCCCCCGCCGGTGTGGTCGAGGGCATGAAAGCCGCCATTCGCCCAGAAATGCTGACAATTCTGGACGCGAACGAAAAAAGCGCGTTCGTGACCCCTGCCCGCGTCAGCGAAGTTTATTATTATGGCGACATGACCTATTATGATGTGCGCTTTGACGGGCATGATGAGAACGTGACGATTTCAATGCGTAACACCGCCGGTCGTGGCACTTTATCGGCCGGAGATACCGCGCGTGTTGGCTGGGGTGTCGACTCTGTTTTGTTGCTGCCCTAGCGAAATCTTCAAGGGTTTGAAAAAGTAAGGGTTCCCTTACTTTAACTTCGCCCGGACCCGCCCTATATAAAACATGAACATTGTTTCAGTGATCGGTTGCGTCCCATTTCTCCCCGATATTGTCCAACGCAGGCGGTTGTTGAACGTTCAAAATAAAAGGCCCCGACAATCTGTCGGGGCCTTTTTTACGTCATGTTGGTATGTTCAGAAACCGGCTTTGATCAATTCAAATTCCGCGATCATTTTTTCACGCAACAGTTGATCCATGGGGATTTGCGCCAATACAGGCACGTCCACCGCACCCAGCCCCGATCCATCCAGCGCGTCTTGCCCAAGGGCGGTCATCGCGGTTTGATTGCCGTGGCCATAGCCCCATTCGTTTACAATGTATTCCGCCGAAGATGGTTCCATCAGCGCATTCAACATGTCATACATCTGATCTTCGGAATTTGGGCCGTCTTTCAGGTTCACATAGCCGCAAAACCAGGATGAAGACCCCTCAACCGTATTGCGATTGGCGACAACATCCTGACCATCGGCCTGCATTGTGGTCGGGGTTTCGTTCCATGCCCAGGCAATCACAACCTCGCCGCTGGTCATCAACTGGGCCAGTTCGGCGCCATCCGCCCAATAGGTGCGCATGTTTTGATGTGCCTCTCGCAGCCACGCCGACGCCTTTTGAAAATCATCGTCCGTGGCCTTTGACCAATCCGTCACCCCGGTTGCCAGATAGCCCAACGCATAGGCATCATCGACGTTGTCAGGCAAAGACATCCGGCCCGCATAGGCCGGATTGCGAAATACTTCCAGTGAATTTACATCGGCTGCATCCACCAGATCGGCACGATAGGTCACCGCCGTTGTGCCCCAGTCAAACGGCAACATGTAATAGTTGCCATCGATTTTGAAGGCCTCTTTCATTTCTGTGTTCACATCATCCCAAAGGGTAATTCTGGCCGGATCGATCGGTTCCAGTAAACCGGCCTCTTGCCATTTTGAAACCGATTGGCTGCAAGGATGAGAAATATCGGCGCGAAATCCTGCCCGTAATTTTTGAAAGGCTTCCTCTTCTTCGCCAAAAAACACATATGTGGGCGGGCCACCATATTGATCAACATAGGCTTGGAAAAAGCCTTCGTCCTCATAACCGGCCCAGTCAAAAACCACCAAATCGTCCGCACCGGACACCGCGGCACTTGCGGCAAAACCGGACAACACCGTGCCAAGCATCAGTTTCTTAAAAGATTTTTTCATGTTCGCTCCCTGGTTTTTTTCATTGACTGAAAGGCTATGCCAGCGCCAAAGTTTACTCAAGAAAATGTTTTTGCCGTCAAAATCACGGCTCAGTTTTGAAATTCCACACTGACCTTTTGAATGGCGGCTTCCAGAATATCAAACATCTGGTCGATTTGGGTCGCGGTGATAACCAACGGCGGTGAAAAGACGCACATGTTGATCAACGGGCGCACCAACAGGCCCATTTCCTGACAGACCTGATCCATGCGCGCCCCGATGCGACGCTCGTCCTCGATGCGCGAACCATCCTTGGTCAGGCGGCATTCCAGGCAGGCAACCAAACCCTCGCCACGGACATCGCCAATGATCGGATATTTTTTCAAGGATCTCAGCCGCGCCTGAAACTGTGGCGTGACGGCGCGCACATGGGCCAAGATGTTCTCATCCTCAAAAATTTCGATGTTCTTCAGCGCCGCCGCACAGGAAACCGGATGCGCCGAATAGGTGTATCCGTTGGAAAATGGTGCAGCCCCTTGCCCTGTCATTCGCGCCATCACGGCATCTGAAATCAAACAAGCCCCCAAAGGCAAATACCCGGATGTCAGCCCCTTGGCACTGGTGATCATATCGGGCACGATGCCAAAAACATCTTCGGACGCAAACCAGTGCCCCAAGCGGCCAAAACCGGTGACCACCTCGTCGGAAATATACAGGATGTCATGGGCGCGGCAAATATCCAGCGACCGTTTGTGATACCCTTTGGGCGGCACGATAACGCCCCCCGAACACAGGATCGGTTCGGCAATATAGGCGCCGATATTGTCGGCACCGACCTCGGCAATCAAATGTTCCAGATCGGCGATTTTTTCATCACACCACGCCGCTTCATCCATGCCGTCAGGGCGGATATAGGGGTTGATGTTCGGCAAAAACCGAACCAGACGTTTTTCGCTGTCAAACTTGGTGACATCGCGTTCCTTGCCCGACACGGTCGAGGCCAGATAGGTTGACCCGTGATAGCCCTTTTCCCGCGCAATCACGATCTTTTTATCCGGCCGCCCCAGCGAATTATTCATGTAATGCATGGCGCGGATCGCCGTATCCACCGCCGTTGACCCACCGGTGGTGAAAAACACAGTGTTCAGGTCACCGGGTGCCATTTCCGCCAATCGTTTGGCCAGCACCGCCGAGGGGCCTGTTGCTTTGGTGAACGGCGAGGCATAGGGCAAGCTCATCACCTGATCGGCGATCGCCTTGGCCATTTCCGGGCGGCCATAACCGATTTGAACGCACCACATCCCCCCCGGCCCATCAAGGAATTTGTTGCCTTCGCCGTCATACAAATAGATCCCCTTGGCGGTATCCACCAACAGATTGTCATAACCGCGCCATTCGCTCAGGTCATGCCAGGGATGCAACATATGTTGCCGATCCCATGCCAACAGGGTTTCCGGCGTTGGTTCGTTTTTCATCATCAACTCCGCATTTTCTGGTGGCTACATACGGGGAATTTGCTGCGAAATTTCAAGCACAAGGCCGTTACCAAGACCCTTCATTGGGCATCGAGGCCCAAGGTTCCGCCACCGCCAAGGCCTCGCCCTGTTGCAGGATTTCAAAGGAAATACCATCGGGCGATTTGATAAACGCCATGCGCCCATCCCGCGGCGGGCGATTTATGATCACCCCTGCATCCATCAGTTTTTGGCAATATTCATACACGTTTTCAACGGAATAGGCCAAATGACCAAAGTTGCGCCCGCCAGTGTATTCTTCGTTCCCATCCCAGTTATACGTCAATTCCAGTTCCGGCGCACGATCTGTTGCGACCCGCGCCGCGTCTTCGTCGGCGGTTAGAAATATTAATGAAAACCGCCCGTTTTCGTAATCCGTACGCTTGGTCTGAACCATGCCCATCTTGGTGACATAAAAATCAAGGCTGGCGTCAATATCGGTGACCCGCACCATTGTATGCAAATATTTCATCATGTTTCCTTTGAGGTTGCGCAAAGTCTGGCAGAGGCCACCAAAATTGGCAATCCGTGAAATTATTCAGGTGCGGGCGGCTTCAAAAGCCGCCCAGGCCAGTTCAAATTTATCAAAGTCAAAATCCGGCGCACGCGCAGGCACCAGAACCAGTGCCTCGGTTTCCAGCAATTTGTGAATTGCCGCCTCCAGCGTATCCACAACATCCGCCGGAATCACCAGCGCGCCGTGCCGATCCGCATGGATCAGATCACCGTCATTGACCCGCATGCCAAAAATTGACACCTCGCAGGCAATGTCGCGCACATGCACAAACCCGTGGCTGGGGCCGACCGATCCGGCGATCACCGGAAACCCGTCGGGCAGATCGCCCAGATCCCGCACCACGGAATTTGTGACCGCGCCGGACAGGCCAAAACCCTTGTGAACAGTGGTATTTATTTCCCCCCAATAGGCCCCAATGCAGTCGGGAAAATCCACATCCTCGACCACAGCAATCGCCGGGCGTGGCCCTTCTGACATGTGGCGATAATAATCCATCCGGCGGGCGCGGATCACCGCTGTCGGCTCTGTCGGGGGGGCAATGGCGGCGATTTTTGCGGTCCGCGCAAAGCCGACGATGGCCGCCGCCGTCGGTGCCGAGGCAACCATGGTACCGCGGGTGAAATTCGCAAACCCGCGCGCGCCTTGCGCCATTTCAATGGCGTTGCAAACGGTGGGTGTGTCGACCGATTGCAGCAGCTTTAATAAA
>Ga0316204_10001876_pt1 | contig 52597 bp, 49 predicted proteins | sample 6monrhotite_MG_2_FD_205661 | JGI IMG/M metagenome (GOLD analysis project Ga0316204, IMG submission 205661) | Microbial mat bacterial communities from mineral coupon in-situ incubated in ocean water Damariscotta River, Maine, United States -... | ecosystem: Environmental > Aquatic > Marine >... | reverse complement strand
ACCAACAAACCGGTTTACTGATCGACCCCGCCGCCAGTCGGCTGATGGGCACAGGGCGCTCAGGCGTATTAAATGCGCTTGATCTGGCATTCCGCTACCTCTACGACACCGATGCAGAATGTGTGCTAATCGGCGGTGGCGACAGCTACCAAAATTCCGAACTGCTCGCCGCACTAGATAAAGAAGGTCGCATACTCGCTCCCGGCGTCATGAATGGCTTCGCGCCAGGTGAAAGCGCCGCGTTTGTGTTACTCACTCGCAACCCGGCACTCGCCTTGCGTAGTGCCACCCACCTCCCCAGCCTGCTCACCCCAGGAATCGCTAACGAGCCCGGTCACCTGTTCAGCGACGAGCCCTATCGGGGAGACGGCCTGGATCAAGCCTTCAAAAGCGCGCTCGCCGCTTACGACGGCGACATCAATATTGGAAATATCTACTCCAGTATGAATTGCGAACACTACTGGGCAAAGGAATACGGTGTCGCAATAACCCGCAACGCAAACGCCTTCGACAATGAATTTGAAATACACCACCCCGCAGATTGTTATGGCGATCTGGGAGCCGCCACTGGCGCAGTATTGATCAATTTTGTGACCCAAGCTCTTCTTAACGGTCACATAACAACCCCTAGCCTGATCTACTGCTCATCCGACCATCAATACCGCGCCGCCGTTTGCTTTGAGCCTCTACCCCTGGCCGCGTTCCAAACACCGCTAGCGCCTCATCATGCACCAGTGACCGGGAATGTATTCTCATGACCCAACTCGGCGAAGGCACACAGATCGGGACTATTCAAGATGACGTGGAAGATTCCCACTGTCTGGAAGTCAACTACTGCTACCCGGGCGGCTTGCCCGTCGAAGGCACTTATCTCGCCACTGACAGTGATGGCTTGCAACACAGAGGCAGCCTCAATGATTTGGGTGGCCTGCGCCTCAATCGCCTGCCTGCTGGACAGGTAGACGTTGAACTCATCCCATTTGAAGACAGCGACACACTCGAGACTCTCCGTAAGAACATCAAAGGTGTGCTGGGTGATATTCTGGCCGAAAAACGGGCCGAAACTGAACCAACCGAAGCCAGAGGATTCTGGAACGGCGCCGTCGGACTCATTGAGTTTGCCAAAGATACCCTGTCTACTGTCACGGATATTGCAGAGTATCTATCGCCCATTGAACGCCTCAACAACCTGCTTGATGACAGCTACAAAAGTTACCAGTCTGGCAACCTTACCGAAGAAAAATGGCGTCAAAGCCTGTTGGACAACATGGAGCAGGAAGAGCTTGAAGACCTGAGCAGACTCCTCGGCTTTGACCCGAGCAAAATTAACCTGACACTGATCACCGAGGCCTACGAAATCACCGTCCTCATCGCCACAGATGATGCCACATTAGATATACTGAGAGGCTTCGCCAAAGACTATGCAGGCGCACAATCCAATCTTGACTGGGCAGAGTTTGCCGGTGGAGGTGTGTTTGAAATCGCACTCGCCGCACTGCTGATTGCGCAAGCAGGTAGTAAAATTCGCCACATTAGCAGACTGCGTAAGCTAGGTGGTCTTTTGCGTCGCCTTGGCAAAGTGCTCAAACGCAGGCAACTGAATAAAAAAGTCAGGGTAGGTGTTGATAACAAAACGAAAGTGGAGGCAGAGCGGCTTGAGGGGCCGAAACTGACATCAGGGGAGAGGCCCTCCCTTGTTCCAAACAACGAAAAGCCTGTGAAAGGAACTCCTGAGGGTGATAAGTGGAGGTATGAGCGGTACGAAAAAAATGATGGTAAACTTTCATATGATGAATGGTACAAGAAAAGCCGAGGAGGCCGTTCTGGCGGCCCAAATCACAAAGCCATTCAAGATAGATTGAAAGATGAAGGCTATAAAACTGAAGAATCATTTGGCAATCGGGCTGCAGATGCAGCGAACGATACTGAAATTCATCAGATAGGTGGGCTAAATGAACGTGGTGATCCTATCGCGAGAGAAAGGGATGCTATTGAAGATATGCTGAAATCTGAAGAATATAATGGAGAAGATATTTATTTTTGGGATAAAAACGACCCAGATACACTTCCGATAAAGAACCCTCAGAATTTACCAAATTGGGGTAAAAGGTCAGGTAATTAAATATGCAAATTAGGATTGCTTTAAGCGCCAATGATGAAAAGAAATTGTTGAATTCTCTTGCAAAATTTAATTTATATTGTTTGCCAAGATTTTTTTATACTGATTGCCCTAAGGTTTCTGAGCTGGGCCAGCTGTCGGACAGAGACCAAGTTATTTTTAGTCAAAGCTTCAAACATGAAGTTTTAAAAAATATTAAATCAATTACAAGTGATCCATCAAAATTTCATGTATTGCCCAAAGGTGGCAATTGTATTGAGTGGACAAGGTCACTTGTTGACGAAGAAAGTGGTACGTACAATCCAGGCAGATTTTATTTTGAGCCGGATCCGGAAATTTCTGAAGAAAGATCCGCATACCTTACCAAGGTTTACAGGTTTATTTATACACAGATAAAAAAAAATGGTATCAAATCATCAAATCATTTTCCTATCTATGTCGGGAAGGACTTGGCCTCATTAGTTAGTCAAGGTATCGCTAAGCTGACATATCCAAATGGGAAAGAAGTTATTTTTAATTTAGAAAAAAGAGTCATAGTATGAGCATATGGGTTAATGTTTTTTGCCGTAAAACTGTAAAAAATGTAACGCCAGATGAATTGATTAATGGAATTGTCAAGAGATTTGAACTTTTATGTTATCTTTATGGTGAAGATGAGCCTGAAAAATTTTTTCCAAATATAAAATCAGAAAGTAGGGAAAATGAAAACAATTTCGATATTTTTTTGCTAAATTATGAAAAGGAATCATCAAATTTTATAAGATTAGAAAGGTGGGGAGACAAGGGAAAAGTTGCCGATGAACTAGAGGAGTTTTACGAATTGATATCTGGGTGTCAAGATGAAAGCGTGATTAAAGAATATCTGGATAATACTATTGAAACAGTAGGTGTTGAGTTAAAGCTATCTGATACAGAGGGGTTGGGGTGGCCAATAGCGATCGCGGCGGCAGCATGGTTGTCTGATTATGCTGATGGTATTGCGTACAATTCAAATGATGGCTGGTTTCTTCCCACTGAAAAGGAGGTAAAATTTTTAATAAAGTAATTTGGAATATATAGGACGCCCATGCAAATACTTTCTCAATAAAAAATTCAGCCGCAAGCGACCGAGTTTTACTAGAACAAATTCAGCTGCTTTGATTTTGTTTCTTTCTTATCACTCTTCGCCAGTTGATCTTGGACATATTTTCGTATCCCACGCGACACGTTGACGGTTTGTCTGGGAAAATCCACTTATGCCCGTTGTGGCATTATTGTTAACGTCACCCCGCTGGAACCGGAATGGGAAGGCCATGTGACCCTGGAGTTTTCCAATACCACACCGTTGCCTGCAAAAATCTATGCTAACGAGGGTGTGGCGCAGATGTTGTTTTTCACTGGTGATGAAGAGTGCGAAACCTCGTACAAGGATCGTGGAGGCAAGTACCAGGGGCAGATTGGTGTAACGCTGCCAAAAACGTAGGGAATGGAAGTTAGAGCTGCGGAAAAGAGATTTATTCGGTCGTTACTATTCAGTTATGTTCCTGATATGTATTAACTCGCAATTTATTGTTCCAGAAGTCTTTTTTTCTGGAACAATCATTGCCTAATACCATCAGATTTTATGTATTTACTCACCAACAGGCGATATAGGGGAATTTACAAGTTGTTGGCGAGTTAATACATAAAGTCTAAGTTGCACTGAATCCCTCTATTTGTTGCCGGACCCACAGTCAGTATGAATCGTACAGGGTTTCCCGGCTTCCTGGTCACTTTTTTGGTTTGATTCTATTTTTTACTTCAGATGCAGTGATGCTTCGTTAGCCAGTTCAACTGCCAGCATTTTTTGCTCATCTTTTGCCTCCGGCCACCCAATAATATTTGCATGAAATGGATGTGGTTCTGTATCAGGAGATACATCCAACCCTTTTTTATTCATTATTTGTACGGCAGTGATATCAGCTCGCCCTTGTATTGTTTTTATTTTACCTACTTTTTCAGACATCGGCTTAGCAACGAATAATTCACCAATTTCCCAAATTTCTGCGCTTGGTTTATTTGTGGTTCGATATACCGATTCTCTAAGGTTTGGAGGAGGCATAAATGCTCCGTACGAAACTGTATTTTTCAGCGTGCTGCAACGTCCTTTCTTTTGAACAAAATAGCGAGAAATTCGCTCTGATGGTGAAACTGCATCATCAGGTAATTTCCTATTGGTAAATACGTTTAATATTCTCGAGAATATTTGCAGGTGTCGAGTCATTAAATATTTCCGTCCCATGAGCTTTGTTACTCTTTCCAAGAATACCTGCATAAGTTATCATATTCGTACCACCTACGCTTGCTGCAAGTATCTTGTTGATGCCATTATTCCACTCAAACCCAATCTCCCCACTAGGCTCTGGGATGATTTCTGGCAATGGAACATTAGATGGTAAAGAATTTAAAAACCTGATTGCCTCATCGTATGTAGCGGCCGTCATAGCTTTTGCACCATATCCATCCCAGTCATTGTCAGCACACTCTGAATATGTTTCACGTAGTACCTCCAGCGGTTCGCATGCACGACTCCATGAAATCGCTTGGCGTAAATCGTTAATAGTACTTTCTATTATTTTCTGTAGCCCTATTGATGTCTCACTTGATCCCGTATTGTAAGTGCGCAAAAGCGGGTTTGGACATGTAATTACTGTCATACGAATAACTCCATGGCTTCTTTGGTTATGCTTTCAAAAAATATTCGGTTTTTGTACTCTCGAAGACTTTCCAGGCATTGCCAGTAATTTTCTGTATTCGGGTCGAATTGTTTATTAATAAAAGTATCAATATCCAGAACGACAGGCGCTATGTTTTCTTTAGCCACTTCAAAAGACTGTGTGATAACACTCATTGCATCAATTTCAGGGTCACTTGTTACTATTCTTGAGAGGTAACTCATAATAGTTTGTGGTAATTCCTCAGGAAGCACTGGTGGAGCAACGAGATATTTTTTAAGTTCTTCACCTAATGGAATATTCAGTATATTTATATAACGTGCCGCGATGCGGGTGATTACACTAGGCGATGCAACATCATAGTAAATCTTCCAAAGACGGTAGGCTTCATCTTTCATACTGTCCCATGTTTGATAGGGCTCTAAACGACTAAATGTAAAACCATTTGTTCGGAATTGAGCTATTTGTATACCATCTGCGGAAGTATATCTGTGGCCAATAGCCCCATGCCCTAATGTTGTGGTAACAGGACCATCTTCAGAAAGATGAACACCAAATTCGCCTGTTTGCATTACATCTTTTGTTGGGTAATCCGCAGAAATGAGGTTATGTATCGGCTCTAAATCTGTGGTATCAATACCTTCAGGCAATGCCACCTTTATGTCTATAAGTGCTTCCTTAATTGGCGCATTTGGTAAATGTTTATGTGCAATCATGGCTGTAAGGTATCACGTTTAGTGTTTAGAATTGTATTTCATGGTCAAATTTCTCATTCGCAAAAAATACCACTCGACACAATGATTGGGTTGGTCGATATTTGTACAGGCATTGCACCATGTGCGTAGCACAGAACCCATCTCCTCTCGTTTTAGGCTGTTCTCTTCTGTGGAAGATAAGGGACAGCCACTTCATAGAAAGCGGCTCACCTAAGGAGGGTGGCGTGTACTAACCGCGGTTTGCCCACCGATTATCCCTCACATAGTGCCCCTTTCCTGTTACAAAATTTCGAATATATCGCTGATGTCACATTTGCGAGCCTTACAAACTCGTTCTAATGTAGCGATAGTTGTATTTTGCTGAGCATTATCCCGCCTGATGGGGGTTGGGTGGCTAATACCCAATTTTCGGGTATATCGAGCTTGCGAAGCATTTTCCCTACATTTTCTAAAATTGTTGGCAAGCTTAATTTGAAAAATCCATGTCCATATGTGAGCATATCGAATGGTTCGCATATGCACCATATTATTTATCACGTTATTTGTGGTCACCTCCAAGAATGGATTCTGAAATGAAAGCACTTGTCGCTGAAGATGATCCCATTCTCCTCAGGCTCCACCAAAGGTAGCTGACTCACTGGGGATACAGCGTTGATCTCGCCGTTAACGGCAAGGAGGCTATTGAGCGTGTTCACAAAAGCGGAGAGGGGGGCGGTGAATTACGATCTGTGCCTGATGGACGTAAACATGCCTATCATGGACGGTATCGAAGCTATTCGGGAAATCCGGAAAAATACCACTTATCTCCCTGTTGCCGCCCACAGTGCAGACCCGGATAACGAAATGTCCTGCCTCGAGGCGGGTGCGGATGAGTTTTTGCTACAGCCTCGTCCTGCTGCGGAATTGAAAAGAATGCTGGGAGACTTTTCTGTAAAACAGATGACTTTTATCTGGACGGTGAGAGCCTGTCGATGCGTCAGGGAAGAGGATGTGCTGTTGAAGAAATATGAGAACCCCTGAAATATACTCGTAGCGATTGAGATTTCGGTTTTGATGAAGGAAGAACGTCTGTTTGCCCCTGGCGGTATGGTGGTTTTGTGCCGCGCGAAAGCGCAGGGTTATTGACCTGACACTGATTGCCGAAGCCTATGAAATCACCGTCTTTACCGCGTTGATACAGGGCTGATTACCCAACAGCTTTGTCCACTTACATTTTAGCGGTTTTTATACAAGGATTTGGGCATTGTCGCGTTGTGTATTCTATTTTGGATGGCACTGCCGACAAAGCTCCGGGTCTTTCTCCCGTAATGCCGCGAAAGGCTGATGCGGATCATGACAGGTAGCGCAGCTCATTACCCCATCGTGTAATGGCAGTGTGTTATCGGGCGCAGAGACGGGAATGCCGACCACATGTTCTCCGGCGGTGATGCGGTCAATATGGCAGTTGACGCAAAGGCCGGAGAGGGGTTGGATGAGGTCACTGGCGCTGGGAGCGGCGCTGGCATGACAGTCGGAGCAGGTGTGGTCTACTACAGCACCGATGTTGGTGCTGATGAACAAAACGACCACAGCAAGCCCTTGTGCCATCATTTTTACTACGTATCTTTCCATCGTTATGCTCCTTGCCCGGTTATCGGACTGCTGACAGGTTTTTATTGCTCGGGCTGATGCCCGATACTGATGTCAATGTTGCCACCACCGGGCTGTCATCATTTTTTTGCTGTTCGATACGCACGGGTAAATACCCCAGCTGCTCGGCACACCATAGTGTGGTTTTTCGACTGCCTTTGACGCGGCGTAAACGTACCGTGTCGAAAACCCCCAGCTTTGTACGAATACGTTCTTTGCCGATGATGTCAATATCGTAATATTTCAGTTTGCCGCCGTCGGCGACGGGATAGCGCAGTGTGGTTTTGCTGGTAGGCAGATCCTGCATGATGCGCAATTGATAAAGCAGTTTGTCCTGAGTGCCATGTTCTAGTGGCATGGACCAGGGTTCGCCGTTGATGGTGTTGATCACCCGGTTTTTGTCCCAGTTAAAATCCAATTGCACGTCACGGTTTTTTTTGCTGCCACTGTTAAAAAAAGTATAGTGCTCAGGCCGAGGCTGGTCATGGAAAAATGTCCATAGGCTGCGTTCGACGACTTGTCCATTGGTTAATAGACGGGCGACGCCCTTGGGGCGGGTAATGGACTCAAATTGATAGTGTTCACCCGTGTGGCTGAGTACACGTTTGGTCTCACCGATGGTCATGCCGGATGTTTTCACGACATACACGGCGGTAAACTGTTGTGGTAGTGGTGTCGCATAGCCTGGATTTATTAATAACAGCGTAGCAGGCAGTGCGAGTAGACGGAGGAGGTGACTAATCATAGTTGGCCTCTGCAGGTATAGGTGCAGGCAGTGCGGGTAGTAACAGGCTTAAGACACCAGAAAGCAGGGTGCAGCCCAATACAAACAGGTGCAGGTTTACTGCCGCTTGCAGAGCCTCTGCCGGGTCGATGCCAAATGGTGCTAGCCCGGCCACGACTCCGGCCTCATAAGTGCCTGCGCCAGCGACACCGTGGATGGGCAATACGCTGGTGAAATCACCCAGGGTGGCACCAATCCATGCGGTACCCAATGGGATATCGGAAAACAGGGTGAGAATCCAAGCAAATACCGCGAGCTTGATGGACCAGTTGAGCAGTGTCCATAACCAGGAGCGCCAGAACAGACGAGGTTGTTGTGGCAGGCTTTCCAGTATGCGCAGCACGAAACTGCTTACCTTGCCAGAGTGACGGGCCATGCGTGCCTGCCAGAAAGTGGTGAGTCTGAAGCCCAGCCAGGGTACGCTCATCCACAGCAGTCCTAACGCTACCCCCAGGGTTTGTCCAACAAAAAGCTCGCTGATGACTAACAGGGCAAAGGCAATAAGGGTATGTAGATCCAGAAACCGGAACCACAGCAGACCCGGTACGGAGCGCATCACGGGTACCGAGAAACAACGCGACATCAATATTGGAAAAGCCAGTTCGCCGGAGCGCATGGGCAACAGGTTATTCAGCAGGTTGTGTTGCAGGGAGAGGCGCAGGCACACGCCAAACTGGCCACGGGTGTCGGCGAGGAAATAGTCATAAACCCGTAGCGCACGCAGGCCGTAACTGAAAAATATCAGTATAATGCCAGCGGCCAGATATGCGGGGGCGAGGCTTAGCCAGGGGCGGAGCAGTGTTGACCAACCGATCCAGGTTTCCACGGCGAGCACTAATCCCAGCAGCAAGAGTGTTCCGGCCACATAATGAAAGCTTGACCGCTGCCATTTTGGTGTCGAACGGTTAACCGAGTTTTTTATAGGATGATTTGCCAAGTGCCATATGTCGTTTGCGAGCGAGTGTCTATTTATACCATCTATTCGTATCAAAACACCTGAGGTAGCTTCTGGCAGCATTAAAAATTGACTCAAAATGCGTATTTACCGCGTGACTCCCGTTTTTGCCTTGCCAGGAATTTGCGTACTACCTTTGCCGAGACTGTTTTCATCCACAATTTGTTACTTATATTTTGCAAAGAGGCCCAATGCCTGTAATTAGCCCCCAACCCGCCAGCCATTTTGCTTTACGTCTGCTGGCGTTGTTCGCCGTCGCGGTGAGCTTTTACCTGAATATTTATGCCGTGCCCCTGTTTGATCTTGACGAGGGTGCTTTCAGCGAAGCCACTCGCGAAATGTTCGAACGCGGTGATTTTGTTTCTACTTATCTTGATGGCAAGCCGCGTTACGACAAACCTATTCTGATTTACTGGTTTCAAGCCGCCAGCGTGTTTGTTTTTGGTATCAACGAATTTGCCTTCCGTCTGCCCTCGGCCATTGCCGCTACCCTGTGGGTATTGGCGGTATTTGCTTTTGTGCGCCGGATACGTGATGAGCGCACCGGGCTGATGGCTGCCATCATCACCGCTACTGCCTTTGAGGTATCGGTAATGGCCAAGGCGGCCACGGCAGATGCACTGCTTAACCTGTTTATCGCAGGTTCCCTGTTTTGTATCTACCTCTACTGGAAGGAGCGTGAGCGTCGCTGGTTGTTATCCACCTTTGCACTCATTGGTCTGGGTTTTTTGACCAAAGGGCCGGTGTCGGTATTGGTACCGATGGTGGTGAGCTTCCTGTTTTTTGCGGTCAGTAAGGAACTGAAAACCTGGTTCAAGGTGGTGTTTAACCCGTTGGGCATTGGCATTTTTCTTATTGTTGCCATGCCCTGGTATGTGGTGCAGTACCTCAAGGAAGGTGATGCCTTCATTCAGGGATTTTTCTTCAAACACAATATTGATCGTTTCAGTAATCCTATGGAACAGCACGGTGGCGGGATTTTTTATTATGTTCCCGTGGTGCTGGTGGCTGTGTTGCCATTCACCACCGTATTGATCAAATCATTGCTGAATGTCAAACAACTATGGCGTGACGAATTTACGCGTTTCGCGTTGCTGTGGTTCGTTTTTGTGCTGGTGTTTTTTTCCCTTTCCGGCACCAAACTGCCACATTATGTGTTGTACGGGCTGACCGGTACGTTCATCATTATGGCGCTGTGGCTGAACAAACTGGATGAATCCGGGGCTGGCAAGTTGAGTTCGCAGTTGTTGCTGTTTATGCCGCAGCTCATCCTGTTCGTATTTTTGCTGCTGTTGCCGGAAGTTATTGCGGGCGCATTGCCAGCTATCAAGGATATGTACATGCGCGAAATGCTCGACGAATACGAGTCTCAGTTTTCATTAATCTACCGGCTGTTTTTTGTGGCAGCGATCATGTTTACCATCTTCTGCATGGGAGAACGACGTTTTCTGCCGTCGGAAAAATTGCTTGTCAGTGGCGTGGTCGTCGCTTTTTCGTTATCCATGTTCCTGTTACCCGTTATCGGTGGCCTGCATCAGGGGCCGATTAAGGAAGCTGCTGCCATTGCCAAACGCGATAACCTCACCGTAGTGCGCTGGCGTCTGAACACGCCCAGTTTTAGTGTCTACACACAACGTGTCACCGAGACGCGCAAACCCCGGTCGGGTGAAATTGTGTTGACCAAGAGTAAATATCTGCCTCAATTGAATAACCCGGACATTCTTTATCGTAAGGGGGGGGTGGTAATGGCGCGGGTGGAGTAATTTTCAGAAATATGCGCGTTCCTTAGGAAGTGTTAACACCCCTTAGTCTTCACCCGAATCATCTGGAGGCAGAAAAATACGTTGTGGTTCACTGATATCTGTGATGTTCACAAGATCCCAACGGTCACTGTTGCGATATAACCGTTTATTTTTGTCCGGGTAATCGGCTACGTCCTGTTCCAGTCGCTGTCCCATCACCAAGCATTGTAGTATTTCACTACTGTTGTTGACGATGTTGTGCGCCACCGTGTTGCGCGGAAAGCCGAGAAAATCTCCCGGCCCCACGGCATGACGTTCACCATCGATGATGGCTGTGCCCTGGCCGGAGAGAATATATACACATTCCTCTTCGTAAAAATGTTTGTGATATTCTGTTGTGTCGTAGCCGGGTTTTACACTGATAATATGCACACCGATGTGCGTCAGCCCCACCGCATCGCCGAGGGACTTGTTAGTGCGCACAGCGTTGGGGTTGAGAAAATGAATCCTTTTCTCGCCGGCCATCTCAGCGATGTCGGCAGCGTTCAATACGAATTTGTGTTTATCCATTCTGAGTTATCCCTTTGTTCAATAACCGGTTAAATCTCAATCGCTACGGGTATATATTATCGGTCTGTATTACTATGTATGGGAACGATGATTGATCCTTTCAGGAGAGAACCATGTCTATATTGCATCCGCTCAACCTTTCATTATTTCTGTTTTTTGTTGCCATCTCGCTGTCGTCTGCGGCAACGGTAGCCAGTGGTGGAAATGATAATACACAGTACGATCGTATCAGCTTGTTGGCCACGGCCTCGGATAAAATTGATAACGATATTCTTGAGGCGACGTTGGCGGTGTATCGTGAAGGCAGTAATCCATCGGTGCTGTCGGAAAAAGTGAATTCAGCCATCCAGTGGGCTATCGGCGAGGTGAAAAAAGTCAGCGGGGTTACGGTGCAGACTCTGGGTTATCAGACCAACCCTGTTTACCAGCAACAACGCTTGTCGGCTTGGCGGGTGCGACAGAGTCTACGTCTGGAAAGTAAAGATATTACCGGATTGAGTCAACTTATCGGCAAGTTGCAGGAGCGTTTGGCCGTGGAACGGGTAGGTTATCGCATCTCTGTTCAGCGTCGCAACACGGTGGAAGAAAACCTGATTGCTGAGGCAATGGCACTTTTTCAGCGACGTGCGAAACTGGTTGCAAAACAGATGGATCGTGATCGTTACCGGGTAGTGCAAATGAACATTAATACTGGTGGCGGTGCGCCGATGCGACCAATGATGCGTACGGAAATGTCAGAGATGGCTGGTACAAGTATTGCCCCAAGTTTTGAAGCCGGTGCGCAAACGGTTACGGTTTCAGTAAGTGGCACCATCGAATTACAGTTGGATTGAATGATTGTTTCCATGAAAAAAAGTAGCCCGCTGTTATTAGATTATGAAAATCGAATAATAGAAATACATAAAAGTCTGGGTATTCCCAGTGACTACGCGATTCAATATGGCTTGGCTTTACAATATGAAGAAGCTAACCTTGTCGAAATTGGCGAAGATATTTTTTGCAGGTCTCAGAAATTGTCAATAAAGGCTGCAAATTCGTGGAATGCGATGAAATTGCAAGCTGAGAAAGATGGGGTGCTGTTGGGTATGGTTTCAGCATTCAGGTCAGTGAACAGGCAAGTTGAAATAATCCAAAAAAAACTTGACCAAGGACTCTCTATTTCAAACATACTGAAAGTGAGTGCCGCTCCCGGATATAGTGAACATCACTCAGGATGTGCATTGGATATAAGCACCTCAGGCTGTACTCCCCTAAGTGAGTCATTTGAGTTGACTGAGGCGTTTCGCTGGTTGAATAAAAATGCTCAAACATATTTATTCCGGTTGTCTTATCCCAAAGGAAACAGCTTTGGCATGTTATATGAGCCGTGGCATTGGATGTATGTATCATCCGATTAGGAAGTTAACGTTTTTCAATAGAGGACTTAAAAAAGCTAAAAATCTCAAGGAAAAACTGATTGCTGTAAATTGAAAACAATAAAGAGATATAAAGCTGGAAATTGATTGCCTGCTTGTTTCTTAGCTTGTGTTGTGCCGGAGGATGAGAGGTGAGATGCGAAATAACCCAAAATTTCCTGTCGCAAAATGACTGCCACGATTACCCAGGGATATTGTCATGCCAACCCATGTTGGCGGTGGGTATTGAGGGGCGATTAAGGGCGGAGATGATGAAAAACACCAGATTTTCTACTGGCAGTGCTTCTTAGCCTTTCCCAGAGTCGATTTTGGGCGTTTTACGCACGTGTTGTAGGGTGGCGAATGTGGTATGATCCCTCGATTAAACGAGCGCTCAAGCGCTATTTATTTTTTGAATGAAACCAGAGCTTTGAGACCATTTACTGAAGAGGTAGTGGCATACCCCCATGACAGATAGCATCGAGTTCGCTAAAGAAACCCTCCCCGTCAATATTGAGGAGGAGATGAAGCAGTCTTACCTCGCTTACGCCATGAGCGTTATTGTTGGCCGAGCCCTGCCAGACGTGCGTGACGGCCTCAAGCCCGTGCATCGCCGCGTGCTCTATGCCATGAGCGTGCTGGGTAATGATTGGAATAAACCCTACAAAAAATCTGCTCGTGTGGTGGGTGACGTCATCGGTAAGTACCACCCTCATGGTGATACTGCTGTGTATGACACCATCGTACGCATGGCCCAGACATTTTCGTTGCGTTATATGTTGATCGACGGGCAAGGCAACTTCGGTTCGGTGGATGGTGATTCCGCTGCTGCCATGCGTTACACCGAAGTGCGTATGGCCAAAATCGCGCATGAATTGTTGGCTGATTTGGATAAAGAAACGGTTGACTTTACCCCCAACTACGATGAATCCGAGCACGAACCCGCAGTATTTCCATCACGCCTGCCGAATTTGCTGATCAATGGCAGCTCCGGCATTGCCGTGGGTATGGCCACCAATATTCCGCCGCACAATCTTAACGAAGTGGTGGATGCGGTGCTGGCGCTGATCGATGACCCTTCGTTGGATGTCAATGCGCTGATCGACATTGTGCCCGGCCCGGATTTCCCCACTGAGGGCATCATCAATGGCGTGCGTGGTATTCGCGAGGCCTATCGCACTGGCCGTGGCCGCGTGCTGGTGCGCGCCCGCACGAAGATCGAAGAACACGGCAATAGTCGTCAGCGCATCGTGGTGACCGAGTTGCCGTATCAGGTGAACAAGGCACGCCTGATCGAAAAAATTGCACATCTGGTCCGTGACAAAAAGATCGAAGGTATCAGTGAGCTGCGTGATGAGTCTGACAAAGACGGCATGCGCATGGTTATTGAGCTCAAGCGTGGCGAAGTGCCCGAGGTGTTGATCAACAACCTCTATTCGCAGACACAAATGCAGAACACTTTCGGCATCAATATGGTGGCGCTGGTAGACGGCCAGCCACGGTTGTTGAATCTTAAACAGATATTACAGGCCTTTATTGATCATCGTCGTGTGGTGGTGACCCGTCGCACGATTTTTGATTTGCGCAAGGCGCGTGAAAAGGCGCACATCCGTGAAGGTTTGGCGGTTGCTCTGACGAATATTGATCCGATTATTGCATTGATCAAATCTGCACCCAATCCTGCACAAGCCAAAATCAAATTGATGGATGAGGGTTGGGAGCCGGGTGTCGTGTTGAAGATGCTGGAGCGCTCTGGTGCTGAATCCTCGCGTCCTGACAGTCTGGGCAAAGAGTTTGGTCTGGTGAATGGCAAATATCATTTGTCTGAAGCCCAGGCCCAGGCCATTTTGGAAATGCGCCTGCATCGTTTGACCGGTCTTGAGCAGGATAAAATCCTTGACGAATATGAAGAGCTGCTCATCGTTATCGCCGACTTATTGGATATCCTCGGTAGCATTGAACGTTTGATGCAGGTGATTCGTGAAGAATTGCAGGAAATCAAAGAGCAGTACGGCGACGAACGCCGCACTGAAATTCGTGAATCTGAAGCAGATATTAATCTTGAAGATTTGATCACCGAGGAAGATGTGGTGGTGACACTGTCGCACGAGGGTTATGCCAAGTGCCAGCCGCTGACGGATTATCGTGCCCAGCGCCGCGGTGGTCGAGGCAAGTCTGCCACCAATATGAAAGACGAAGATTTTGTCGACAAACTGTTTGTCGCCAGTACTCACGATACGATTTTGTGTTTCTCCAGCCAGGGCAAGATGTACTGGAAAAAAGTCTACGAGCTTCCACAAGCGGGACGTGCCGCGCGCGGTAAACCCATCGTCAACTTGTTACCGTTAGAAGACGGTGAGCGCATTAATGCCATCCTGCCCATTCGTGAATATGAAGAAGGCAAATTTATTTTCTTCGCCACGGCTAATGGCACAGTGAAAAAAACACCACTGGTGGATTATTCGCGACCGCGTTCCAATGGCATTCGCGCCATTGATTTGCGCGATGGTGATCAACTGGTGGGTGTGGATATCACCAATGGCGATCGTGATGTGATGCTGTTCACCAGTGCGGGGAAAACCATTCGTTTCAGTGAATCTAATGTGCGTGCCATGGGCCGTACTGCTGGTGGTGTACGTGGCGTGAAGCTGGCGGGTGACGCTAAGGTGATTTCTCTGATTATCGCCGATGAGGGTTGTGTTTTGACGGCGACAGAAAACGGTTATGGTAAACGCACTGCGGTAGACCAATATCCCAGTCATGGCCGTGGTGGTCAGGGGGTTATCTCCATTCAGGGTGGTGAACGTAATGGTGCCGTGGTGGGTGCGGTGCTGGTATCGGATGATGATGAAATCATGCTGATTTCTGATGGCGGCACTCTGGTGCGTACCCGTGTGACAGAAGTTTCGGTGCTGGGGCGTAACACTCAGGGTGTGAGACTCATCAAACTGTCCAATGGCGAGAAGCTGGTGGGTATTGAACGTGTTGCTGAAACCGAGGAAGATGACAGCGACGAAGCGGATGTGTTGCCACCAGAAAGTTAGTTGTGGTGGATTGTTCTGGTTTTTGGATATTGACACGGAGGCATAGAGAATAAAATATTTTTTCTCTGTGCCTCCGTGTCTTTGCGGCCTCTGCGTTGCGACCTCTGCATTGAAATTCGGAATTGAGAAACAACCAGCATACCAATATAAATAACGATAATCAGGAGTCTTTAATGAGACGTGTGTTTAACTTTAGTGCGGGCCCTGCGGCGTTACCACAGGAAGTGTTGGAAAAGGCCCAGGCTGAAATTCTGGATTGGCATGGCGCCGGTATGTCTGTGATGGAAATGAGCCATCGCGGCAAGGAATTCATGTCGATTGCGGCACAGGCCGAGGCTGATTTACGTGAAGTGATGGCCATTCCGGATAACTACAAAGTGTTATTTTTGCAGGGCGGCGCATCCAGCCAGTTTGCGATGGTGCCGTTGAACCTGCTGCGTGGCAAAACATCGGCGGATTATTATCGCACCGGCTCCTGGTCGAAAAAGGCCATTGCCGAAGCCAAGCGTTATTGTGATGTCAACGTTGTTGCCGATACTGAAATCGACGGTAAATTTACCACGGTGCCGGAAGAAGGCAGTGTGACATTCAACCCCAATGCGGCCTATGTTCATTACATACCTAATGAAACTATCGAAGGTGTGGAATTTCCTTATGTGCCGGATGTTGGTGATGTGCCTCTGGTTGCTGATATGTCATCAACGATTTTGTCGCGACAAATCGATGTCTCCAGATTTGCCGTCATCTACGCAGGTGCGCAAAAAAATATTGGCCCTGCCGGTCTTACCATTGTTATCGTGCGTGACGACCTGATTGGTGATGTGAAAGAAGGTACGCCAGCCATGTTTGATTATGCCGTGCATGCCAAAAATGATTCCATGTACAACACGCCGCCGACCTATGGCTGGTATCTGGCTGGACTCGTCTTTGCTTGGCTGAAGGAAAAAGGTGGTTTGGCAGCAATGGGTGAAATCAACCAGGGTAAGGCAGAAAAATTATATGGGGCGATTGATGCGTCAAATTTTTACGCAAATCCTGTTGCCAATAATTGCCGTTCCTGGATGAATGTGACGTTCACATTGGCCAATGCCGACCTGGATGCCACGTTTCTTGCCGAAGCCAAAGAGGCAGGCTTGGTGACCTTAAAAGGGCATCGTTCGGTGGGTGGTATGCGCGCGAGTATTTATAACGCCATGTCCGAAGCAGGTGTGGATGCGCTGATTACCTTCATGGCTGATTTTGAGAAACGTAATAGCTAGTTTGATGTAATAAACGCAAAGGACGCAAAAGCGTAAAGACTGCAAAGAAGTTTGGTTTCCTTTGCACTCTTTGCGTTAAATTCGCGGTAATAGGAAAAAAACAGCAATGTATAAAATACTCACCCTCAACAATATCGCCGTCGCCGGACTGGAGCGTTTGCCGCGTGAAAATTACGAAGTGGCTTCGGAAATTCAACATCCTGATGGCATTCTGTTGCGTTCATTCAAAATGCATGACATGGACATTCCATCGACACTAAAAGCAGTGGGTCGTGCCGGTGCCGGTGTGAATAATATTCCTGTGGATAAAATGAGTGCCGCTGGTATTCCTGTGTTTAATGCACCGGGTGCCAATGCCAATGCAGTAAAAGAGCTGGTGGTCACCGGTATGCTGCTGGCCTGTCGTAATATTTGTCAGGCTTGGGGGTTTGCGCGTGAGCTGGAAGGTGATGATGCGACAATCAATAAACAGGTTGAAGCGGGTAAGAAAGACTTTGGTGGTTTTGAGCTGCCTGGTCGTACCTTGGGAGTGATTGGTTTAGGCGCTATTGGTCGCCAGGTAGCCAATGCGGCTGTTGCGTTAGGTATGAAGGTTATCGGTTTTGATCCGGGTATTACCGTAGAAGGTGCCTGGGCTTTGTCGGCTAATGTGAAAAAAGCAGCCACGGTGGATGAATTGTTATCACAAGTGGATTTTGTCACTTTTCATGTGCCACTTATCGAAGCCACCAAACACATGATTAATGCACAACGTCTGAAAAGCATGAAAAATAATGTGGTGATTCTCAACTTTGCTCGTGATGGCATTGTGGATGATGAAGCCGTGTCCGAAGCAATCAAGTCCGGCAAGGTTTATGCCTACGTGTGCGACTTTCCCACCAACCTGCTGAAAAAACATGAGCGGGTAATTACTCTGCCGCATCTGGGAGCATCTACCGCAGAGGCGGAAGATAACTGCGCCATTATGGTGGCGGAACAGGTACGTGATTACCTGGAGAATGGCAATATTACTAATTCAGTGAATTTCCCTGAAGTGAATATGCCACGTACCGAAAGTGTGCGCATTGTTATTGTGAACTCCAATGTGCCCAATATGGTCGGACAGATTACCACGGCGCTGGCCGCTGGTGGCTTGAACATTATTGATATGCTTAACAAATCCCGCAATGATTTGGCTTACACTCTGGTGGATGTTGATAAAGATGCATCGGATGCTGTGTTGGATGCTGTGCGTGCCATTGATGGTGTATTGGCCGTACGAGTGACATCAAAATGATAAAAGTGGGGTGCGCTGTGCGCACCAAACACCTCAGAGAAAAATAAAGGTGCGTCAAAAATAACCATCAGCAGCATGTCTCTTACTAATAAAAGCTTATGACCAATAAACTTGACACGATCCGACAAAAAATTGATGCGCTGGATAAAAAACTCCAGGACCTGATCAGTGAGCGTGCGCGTCTTGCACAGGAAGTGGGAAAGGTAAAACAGACGCAGAACAACGATGATGCAATTTATTACCGCCCGGAGCGCGAAGCAGCAGTATTGCGTGAAGTGCTGGCGCGTAACGAAGGTCCCTTGTGCGGTGAAGATATGGCGCGCTTGTTTCGTGAAATTATGTCTGCTTGTCTGGCATTGGAACAACCGTTACGAGTGGCCTTCCTTGGGCCCGAAGGCACGTTCACCCAGGCTGCTGCGTTGAAGCACTTTGGCCATTCGGTACGTACTGTGCCAATGACAGCGATTGATGAAGTATTCCGTGAAGTGGAATCTGCTGCGGTCAATTATGGCGTGGTGCCAGTGGAAAATTCCACTGAGGGTGTGATTAATCACACCCTGGATATGTTCATGCAATCCTCGCTGGTTATTTGCGGTGAAGTGGAATTGCGTGTGCATCATCACCTGTTAGGCAATAGTCAGGATCTCAGCAACCTGAAACGCATTTACTCACATCAACAATCACTGGCTCAGTGTCGTGAATGGTTGAATGTGCGCTTACCTGATGTGGAGCGGGTCGCAGTCAGTTCCAATGCGGAAGCGGCGCGTCGTGCTGCCAGTGAAGAACAGACGGCGGCTATCGCCAGTGATATTGCTGCCGATATTTATGGTCTCGAAACATTGGAGGCCAATATTGAAGATAATCCCGATAACACTACACGCTTTCTGATTGTTGGTCGCCAGTCGGTTGCGCCCAGTGGTGATGATAAAACGTCTTTACTGGTTTCCACGCCGAATAAGCCAGGTGGGTTGCATCAAATGCTGGAGCCGTTCGCGGAAAATGCCATCTCCATGAGTCGTATTGAATCGCGCCCTTCTCGTTTGGCTAACTGGGAGTATGTGTTCTTTATTGATATTAATGGCCATGTTGAAGATAAAAGAGTTATCCAGTGCCTGGATGCATTGCGCGAGAAAACCTCCATGCTGAAGGTGCTGGGCTCCTACCCCCGGGCGGTTTTGTAACTGGGTTTAACGAGCTGAATTATTATGAACCAATTCGAAGCCCAGGCTACGCCTGGCGTTAAAGGTCTACGTCCCTATCAACCGGGTAAACCCATCGAAGAGTTACAGCGCGAGTATGGCGTGAGCGATGTGATTAAACTGGCCTCCAATGAAAATCCGTTAGGGCCAAGTCCTGTGGTGCTGACGGCATTGCAAAATGAATTTGCTGAACTGGCACGCTACCCTGATGGCAATGGATTTGAGTTGAAGCAGGCACTGGCCGCCAAGCACGATGTGGATATGTTGCAAATTACCCTCGGTACCGGCTCCAGCGATCCTTTGGAGTTTGTCGTGCGGGTGTTTGTGCAGCCGGGTGACGAGGTGATATTTTCCGAACATGCTTTTGCCATGTATCCTATTATTACCCAGGCCGTCAGTGCCACTGCCGTTGTTACACCGGCAAACGACTGGGGGCACGATCTTGATGCCATGCGCGCTGCGATTACTGATCGCACCCGGGTGATTTTTATTGCCAATCCGAATAACCCTACAGGTACCTGGCTGGGGAGTGAAGCGCTACGAGCTTTTATTGCTGATGTTCCCAAACGAGTGATGGTGGTTGTGGACGAGGCTTATTTCGAATTTGCCAGCGATCCTGCGTTGGCTGCTGAAGATTATCCCGATGCCACTCAATGGCTGAATCTCTTTCCCAACCTGATGGTGACCCGCACTTTTTCCAAAGCCTACGGATTGGCAGGGTTGCGTGTGGGGTATTCGTTGTCCCACCCGGATGTGGCCAACCTGCTCAATCGCATTCGTCCACCTTTTAACGTTAACAGTTTGGCGTTGGCAGCCGCCTGTGCAAGCTTGAATGATGCGGATCACATGCATTGCGGAGTGGCACTCAATGCTGAACAAATGAACGTAGTGACTGCGGCCGTGAAAGAGATGGGGCTGGATTTCATTCCTTCGATAGGCAATTTTGTGTGCATTGACGTGGGAGACTTTTCATTGGGAGGGAATGCGGCGGCGGTATATGACGCGCTACTTCATGAGGGCGTGATTGTGCGTCCCGTGGCTAACTATGGTATGCCGCGACATCTGCGGGTGACGCTGGGTCTGGCGGAAGAAAATCAACGGTTTTTGACTGCGCTGAAACAGGTCTTGGCGTGATGGTGTTTGAAAACACGCATGTTCAACGCAAAAGCGCGGAGCTCTTTGCGTTAACAACACCAAAATTGAAAAATGCGTAGCAATGATTAAACAACTCACCATCATCGGCGTTGGACTTATTGGCGGTTCCCTGGCTCGGGCGCTGAAGCGCGCAGATGCCGTGGATGAAGTGGTGGGTGCAGGGCGCGATATGCAACACTTGCAACAGGCTTTGACACTGGGTGTCGTGGATCGTATCGAAACAGACTTGGCGTTGGCAGTGCAGGGTGCTGATATCGTGGTGGTGGCGACGCCAGTGGGCGCAGTGGAAACCGTTTTTCGCAGCATCGCTCCGAGTCTATCTCCTGACACTATTCTCACCGACGTGGGTTCCACCAAGATCAGCGTTGTCGCGGCAGCTCAGGCGGCCTTTGGGCAACTGCCGGAAAATTTTGTTCCCGGTCATCCCATTGCCGGTACAGAAAAGAGTGGTGTGGAGGCTTCGTTTGCCGAACTGTTTGAGGACCATCGTGTCATTTTAACCCCCACAGAAAACAGTGCGCGGCAAGCGATAACAAGGGTACGGGCCATGTGGGAACAGACCGGTGCCGAAGTGGTAGAGACCGGTGTCGAACATCATGATGATGTACTGGCGGCTACCAGTCACCTGCCACATCTGCTGGCCTTTTCGTTGGTGGATACTTTGGCCAAGCTTGATGCTAAACAGGAAGTTTTTGAATACGCTGCCGGAGGCTTTCGAGATTTCACCCGTATTGCCTCCAGTGACCCGGAAGTATGGCGTGACATCTGTTTGCATAACCGCTCTGCCTTGCTGAAAATGCTGGGGTGCTTCGAAGCTGACCTGGACAAGTTGCGCCAGGCCATTGCTGATAATGATGGTGATTATCTGTTGCAGGTATTTACCCACGCTAAGGCCACACGCGATCAATTTTGTGAGGGTTGAGGTTTTTGAGAATGCGGCGTGTCTAACGAAAGGTTGTTTACTTGTTTTTCTTTGCGTTCTTTGCGACCTCTGCATTGGCTCCCATAGAGTCAACTAAAGCCTCAGCGGGATGAAGTAGATATGGGCTTGAGTGTGTTATTTTAGGTTTTTGTGTATTTGACGCAAAGAACGCGAAATTTTTAATCATCGGTTGGGTATTTCATATCCAGAAACTCCCCGGTTATTAAGCTAACTGTCTGGGCCAAGTGCAGGGCCTGATTACTTGTTTTTTTCTCTGTGTTTATTTCCAGAGAGCCTATAAAAGCCCTCAGTAAGAGGCGAGATAAATACAGGATTGAATGTGGAAGAACAGAACATAATTTTTACCGTTGAGCCCGGCGGCGCATTGCGTGGTGAGTTACGTGTGCCCGGCGACAAGTCCATTTCCCACCGTTCCATCATGCTGGGTTCGCTGGCCGAAGGCACCACAGAAGTGAAGGGTTTCCTGGAAGGCGAAGACGCACTGGCCACCTTGCACGCCTTCCGCAGCATGGGTGTCGATATCGAAGGTCCGGACAATGGCCGAGTCATCATCCATGGTGTGGGCATGCGCGGACTGAAAACACCGGCAGGCCCACTGAACATGGGTAACTCAGGGACTTCGATGCGTCTGTTGTGCGGTTTGTTGTCGGGGCAGTTGTTTAATACTACTCTCACGGGTGACAGCTCACTCTCTGCTCGGCCCATGCGTCGGGTCACTGAGCCATTGGCAGAAATGGGTGCGGTGATTGGTTCGACCGAGGCGGGTACTGCACCGTTGAATGTCTGTGGCGACCAGCCATTACGAGGTCTTCGGTTCGACATGCCCGTGGCCAGTGCGCAGGTAAAATCCTGTTTGTTGCTGGCGGGTCTGTACGCCAGGGGCCGCACTTGTGTTACCGAGCCTGCACCCACCCGCGATCACACTGAACGTATGCTGATGGGTTTTGGTTATCCGGTGGAAAGAATAGGGGCCGCAGCCTGTGTCGAGGGTGGTGGTAAACTTATCGCGACGTCTGTGGAGGTGCCCGCAGATATTTCATCGGCAGCATTTTTCATGGTGGGAGCCAGCATCAGCGAAGGTTCAGATATTGTATTGCAACATGTGGGGGTTAATCCTACCCGTATTGGGGTTATCAACATTCTGCATCAGATGGGGGCCGACATTACGCTCAGTAATGAACGCGAAGTGGGCGGTGAACCCGTAGCGGATATCCGGGTGCGCTCGGCGCAGTTAAAAGGCATAACGATTCCCGAAGATCAGGTGCCCTTGGCGATCGATGAATTTCCGGTGTTGTTCGTTGCTGCCGCCTGTGCCGCAGGTGAGACTGTGTTGACGGGGGCGAAAGAATTACGTGTGAAAGAAAGCGATCGTATCCAGGCGATGGCCGATGGGCTGCACGCTCTGGGTGTGGATGCCCGACCTACTGAGGATGGAATGGTCATTCAGGGCGGTGGAGCCGATTACCGGATGGGTAGTGGTTGCGTGGAAAGCCATGGTGACCACCGTATCGCGATGGCTTTTTCCATGGCCGCATTACGCGCCGACGGACCAGTGATTATCAATAACTGCGCTAATGTTAATACCTCGTTTCCTGAGTTTGTTACTCTGGCTCGGAATGCGGGGCTGCGTATTGAAAACACCCTTTAGTTATTGGGTTTCGTACAGCGAGTTTTTTGCACAGAAATTGCCTTGAAGGTGTGCGGAGTTTTATCAACGCAGAGGTGCACAGAGAGGCCCTTCAAAATGGCTTTTCCTCAGCAAACGTCTCATTCTCGGACAGGCTCCTAGTAATTAGCGCTTACCTCTGAATTCACCAATGCTTGCAGTTGTTCAAAACCAAAGCTTGGCAATGGTTTTCCGTTAACAAAAAAACTGGGTGTTTTGTCTGCGCCCAGCAACCTGCCATCGGCGAGGTCCTGCTGAATTATTTGCATAATTGCAGGGGCGTTTATATCTTGTTGGATACGTGCAGGATCAACGCCTGCTCGATCAATAAAATCCCAGAAAATATCTGGGTGTGCCACATGATTGATGGTCCATTGTGATTGGGTTTCGAACATCAACTCTAACACTTCCCAAAATTTATTCTGTTTTCTGGCAGCTTCCAGCATAGCAACCATCTGGTCCGAGCCTTTATGAAACGGCAGATAACGTACTACCAGATTAACCTTGCCGGAATGTTGTTGCATGATTTGTTTCACAAGCGGATGGAATTGAGCGCAGGTTCCACAGGCGGGGTCCAGGAATTCGACGATAGTCACTTTTGCGGATGGATTGCCTGCTTTGACCGAATAATCCTTAATCAGTGCAGCACTATTGTCTGCCGCGCGTTTTTTTTGCGCCTGCTTTTCTCCAGCGTCATGAAACAGTGCAGCGATAATAAAGGCAAGCGCCAGCAAAAATAAAGCGATCAAGGTAAAATGACTTTGTTTCATGTTGTATTCCTGGTTTGATTGATACAAGACTCAGTGTTGCGATTCAAAAGTTTATGCGCTTTAAGCAGCAGGATAATGATGACGACAAAGGCAGTCAGTGACAGCAGTGGAATGGGTAAGACACCGAACAATACCATACTGTCATCGGCACAGGATATCCCTTGGCGACAAGGTTGCAGGCTCTCCGGGATAAGGCCGTAAAACAGCAGGCAGTGATAAATTGTAAACAGTAGTCCGATGCCTGCAATCGGCAACGCATATTTCACCACGCGGGTGTCGAGCGGATGCAATCCCAGCAGCAAAATAATTGCCAACGGAAACATGAAAATGCGCTGATACCAACATAGTTCACAGGGAATCAACGCCATGATTTCACTGAAAAACAGGCTGCCCAGCGTGGACAGCATAGCAATCAACCAGCTGATGAAAATCAACCACCAGCCGGTGGTTTTTATTTCTGTTTGATCAGTCACGCCTGTTCCCGTTCGAGTGTGTTAAAAATGCGGGAGGGAAATAGTGGTAAAACATTCATGCCGTGTCCTTGGGGAAATACTGAAACTGACGGGAATTGTATTGTATAAATCGTGAAAAATCATTAGCCTAAATTAATCCGTTAAACCGTACCTTAGGCGCTCGCAGTAGATTTAACGGATTAATTTAGGATTAACCAAAGAGCTGGCCAGTCGATGTCTCGTTTGTCGTTACGGTATATGTTCGTAGCGTTGACCGTTGAGTCTTACCCATTCATCCTTAAACGTGGCGGGTTCCATGGAAAACCAGGGCGCATAACTGGCAGCGACCTGTTCAGCCTGCTCGGCAAGGATGCCCGATAATACAATATGGCCTCCGGGAGTGACGTGCGCGGCAAAACGTTCAGCAAAATCCATCAACGGTTGGGCGAGAATATTGGCCAGCAACAAGGGGGTTTGCAGATCGGGTAGAGCATCGGGCAGTACTGCATCGATATTTCCGGCAACATTATTCTTTTGTGCATTGTCATGCGTAGCAATGAGTGCTTGTGGGTCGTTGTCGACTGCCCACACATGGTCAGCACCCAGTTTGGCGGCAGCCACAGCGAGAATGCCTGAACCGCAACCATAATCAATGACTTCGTTATGGTTTGCACCGTGTTCATCCAGCCACTGCAAACACAGCGCGGTGGTCGGGTGGGTACCCGTGCCAAAGGCCAGTCCTGGGTCTAACAATATATTGATAGCTTCAGGCTGTGGTGGTTGCGTCCAGCTGGGTACGATCCACAAACGATGGCCAAAAGGCATGGGTTTGAAGCTATCCATCCATTCGCGCTCCCAGTCTTTGTCTTCCAATGGGGAGATACGATGGTCCGGCAGGTGATCGGGAGTTATAGCATTACTGATTTGTGTCAGTACCGCATCCATGTCGGTAGCAGCGTCGAACAAACCAATGATGCGGGTGCGTGACCATAAAGGTGTTTCACCCACAGGTGGCTCGTACAATGGTTGGTTTTCGCCATCGAGAAAAGTAACAGCGTTGGCGCCGATTTCACTAAGTAGCTCAGAAAACTGTTTAGCATTGTCCGGTGTGGTTTCCAGGATGAGTTGCAGCCAAGGCATTGCCAGTTCTCAGGGTGTTATTCGAGAGTATTTGTAGTGTCGCACAGCGAGGAAGCTCTGACTTTTATCTTTCTTTTGTCGTTTAAATTCCCAGCTTTTTCTCAAGATAGTGAATATTAGTACCACCGGCAGCAAATGCGGCATCGTTGAAAATATCCTGTTGTAACGGGATGTTGGTTTTGATGCCTTCGATAACGCATTCACTCAAAGCCGTGCGCATGCGTGCCATGGCGATTTCACGGGTATCGCCGTGTACGATGAGTTTGCCGATCATTGAATCGTAATAGGGCGGTACGTGGTAGCCATTGTAAATGTGAGAATCAACACGTACGCCTAGCCCGCCCGGAGCATGGAACTGGCTGATCGTGCCCGGTGAGGGCATGAAGTTTTTCGGGTCTTCGGCGTTGATGCGGCATTCAAAGGCATGGCCGCGAATTTTGATGTCATCCTGCTGGTAACTCAGTGGCAGGTTGGCAGCAATACGGATTTGTTCCTTGATCAAATCGACACCGGTAACCATTTCGGTGACAGGATGTTCGACCTGGATACGGGTATTCATTTCGATAAAATAAAATTCGCTATTTTCGTACAAAAACTCAAAGGTGCCTGCGCCACGATAACCGATTTTGCGACAGGCTTCAGCGCAACGACCGCCAATTTTGGCGCGAAGCTCGGGGCTGATGCCGGGAGCCGGTGCTTCTTCACACACTTTTTGATGCCGACGCTGCATGGAGCAGTCACGTTCACCCAAATGAATGGCGTTGCCGTGTTGATCCGAGAGCACCTGAATTTCCACATGGCGTGGGTTTTCCAGGTATTTTTCCATGTACACCACGCCGCTGCCAAAGGCCGCCTGGGCTTCGGCAGTGGTGAGTGAAATGGCATTGGGCAGATGAGCTTCGGAATGCACCACGCGCATACCTCGACCACCACCGCCAGCCGCAGCTTTGATAATAATGGGGTAACCAATGTCGCTGGCGATACGTTTGTTGGTCTCTTCATCGTCTCCCAACGGGCCATCGGAGCCCGGTACGCAGGGCACGCCGGATTCACGCATGGCCTTGATGGCGGATACTTTGTCCCCCATCAAACGAATGGTTTCCGGTTTGGGGCCGATGAAGGTGAAACCACTTTGCTCGATACGTTCGGCGAAGTCAGCATTTTCGGCGAGGAAGCCGTAGCCGGGGTGAATGGCGACCGCGTCGGTGACTTCTGCCGCACTGATCAAGGCTGGGATGTTCAGATAGCTGCCAGCAGAAGCGGCAGGACCGATGCAGACCGTTTCGTCAGCGAGGCGTACGTGCTTCAGATCCTGATCGGCCTCAGAGTGTACGGCGACAGTCTGAATGCCCAGCTCTTTGCAGGTACGTAAAATACGTAGGGCGATTTCCCCACGGTTGGCAATAACGATTTTTTCAAACATGGTTTTTCATCTACGTTAGGATCTGCGTTAGGTTTTTCTGACAGTTATAGCACGCTATGTCATGTTAGGTGCTTGCTGCCAGTAATGGGTGGTTGTGGACTTACTCAATAATAAACAGCGTCTGCCCATATTCCACCGGTTCACCATTCTCCACCAGTATAGCTTTGATGGTGCCGGCTTTGTCAGCTTCGATTTGATTCAACAGTTTCATCGCTTCGATGATGCACAGGGTATCTCCCACTTTGACGTTTTGGCCTTTTTCCACAAAGGCGGCAGCCCCCGGTGAAGGGGCACGATAAAAACTGCCTACCATGGGAGATTTTACTTGGTGGCCACTGATCTCTGCTTCGGTGCTGGTTGCTTCAGCAGGAGCTGGTGCAGCCGCAGCCGCCATTATCGGTACAGGTGCGGCTACCGCTGTGCCGGACCCATAACGACTGATGCGTACCGATTCTTCTCCTTCGTGAATTTCCAGTTCGGCAATATTGGATTCTTCCAGCAGTTCAATGAGTTTTTTAACTTTGCGAATGTCCATTGTTGATGCCCATAATTTTTGTTAACGGTGAATAGATTATTTTTAAATATTGTTTTTGAGTGGTCAGTTTAGTCGAGTGATTGCCGCATCTAACGCTAATCCATAAGCCTGGGCACCCAGTCCACTGATGACACCCACGGCGATATCAGAAAAATAGGAGTGCTGGCGAAATGCTTCGCGGGCATGAATATTCGATAGATGTACTTCAATGAACGGGATGGCCACACCGGCCAGTGCATCGCGTAGCGCCACGCTGGTGTGTGTGAATGCGGCAGGGTTGATGATGATGAACTCGACTTTGTCCGCTACGGCCTGATGCACATGATCCACCAGCTCATGTTCGGCATTGCTTTGGTAATGACTCAGTGTGTGTCCTGCGGCTTTGGCGACCTTGACTAGATGTTCGGTGATTTCCGGGAGTGTGGACTTCCCGTAGTGGTCGGGTTCACGGTTGCCTAGCAGGTTGAGGTTAGGGCCATTGAGGACGAGGATGTTAGCCATGGTGTGATTGTTTTTACCAACCTTGTTTTTTTATCCGGTTTTTTGCAGTAAGGTTTTTGGTTTAGCTGATGTCAATGTTTGGAATTGCCAAGCGGGGCAATTATGGCGTCAACCTGCGGGGAAAAATACATAAATGCGTTGAACAGGTGTCTTTTTCCACAAAACCACACGCAGTATGCCCCGATAGGGTTTTGATGTCTATGTTTTTGATGGTTTGTCGGGTTTCGCCGACGTTGCCGGAGCGTTCGTGGCAAAATGGCGGAAATTGAGGGTTGTAGGAGGTTGATGGAAATTGTCAGGTTTTATAGTAATTGGCTGATGGCCCCTTCTATCATTTCACGGGTCATTTCGCCACGCTGCACAAACTGAATGTTCCCATTGCGATCGATAACGACCGTGTAGGGCAAGGCGCCATAACGATTGCCATAGTCTTTGGCGATTTTAATCGCGTTGTCTTCGCCAATGAGTATGGGATAGTTAATGCCGTAAGTGTCCATGAAATCCTGCACTTTTTCCGCATTGTCGATGGCGATACCGATAAATTGCAGACCGGTAGCGCCGTATTGTTCCTGCATTTCGACGAACATGGGGGTTTCTTTACGACAGGGTGGGCACCAGGTGGCCCAAAAATTAAGAATGACGACTTTGCCATCCCATTCGTGGGAATTACGCACGGTGCCGCTCATGTCCGGCAGGATGAATTCAGAGGCGGGTCGGTCAAGCATGGCCTGTGCGGCTTCGCGCCCCTGGGCGTTGCCGGTTATCTGGTCGATAAGCAAACGACCTCCCCACATGCCAACCACAAAAACTAGCAGGTATGCGGTATATTTCAGCAGCTTTTTTTTCTGCGGTGTGTCGTCGGCCATCTGTTTGTCGTTACTCGGTGTAGTTGTGTGTTTAGCGAAGCGCCTTTTCTATATGTTCGCGGAAGGGGTCGGCTTTTACAAAGCCTACCACACGATAGTTGCGGCGTTCTTTGCCATCGACGCCAAAGAAGAGAATGGATGGGGGACCAAAGATGCCGAATTTTTTCATCAGAGCCTTGTCGATGTCATCGTCAGCAGTGACATCGGCCTGCAACAGCACGGTGTTGGCCAGCGCTTTTTGCACGCCCACATCGGAAAAAGTGTATTTTTCCATTTCTTTGCAGGACACACACCAGTCAGCATAAAAATCCACCATTACCGATTTACCCGCAGTGGAGGCGGCGGCGACTTCATTTTCCAGTTCGGCCAATCCCTTGAAACGCTTGAAGACCATTTCGCCGCCGTGAGCTGCATTGCTTGTTGTGCCGCCACCGCCTCCCATAGCAAGGCCATGCAGAGGTTGCAGAGTATCTTTACCGCCTGCTGCTGCGCCGAACAGTTGCAGGGCGCCGTAAATGAGCAGCACGAGACCAAAGCCCTTCCATAATTTACGCCAACCGGAGCCTTCACCGACAGGCTCTAATGCACCCATATAAACGGCGGAGCCGATCATCAGTGTGCCCCACAACATCATGGCCACGCCGACAGGCACGATGCGTTCCAGCATCCACACGGCAACAGCCAGCATCATCACGCCGAATACGGCCTTGATGGTGTCCATCCAGGTACCGGCTTTGGGTAACAGTTTGCCTGCCGAGGCACCAATGACTAACAGTGGTGCGCCCATGCCCATACTGAGGGCGAACAGGGCCATGCCACCAAGCACCATATCGCCGGTTTGGCCAATGTAGATCAATGCACCTGCCAGCGGTGCGGCTACGCAGGGGCCAACGATGAGGGCTGACAGCAAGCCCATGATAGCGACGCCTGTCAGTGTGCCGCCTTGCTGGCGGTTGCTGGCATTGGTGAGTTTGCTTTGAATAAACGAGGGCATTTGCAGCTCGTAAAAACCAAACATGGAAAATGACAACGCCACAAATACAGCGGCAAAGCTGCCGAGTATCCAGGGGTTCTGGAAGGCTACCTGCAGGTTTTGACCAAAGGCACCCGCGGCGATACCGGCCACAGTGTAGGTCAGTGCCATGGCCAGCACGTACACCAGTGACATGGTGAACGCGCGACGGGTAGTGATCTTTTCGCCTTGGCCGACGATGATACTGGAAAGGATGGGGATCATCGGGAATACGCAGGGGGTGAAGGACAGCAACAGGCCAAAACCAAAGAACGTGAGGACGGTGAGCAGCGTGTTGCCGCTGGCTAGCGAGCTGGCAATGCGGTCCTGTTCGGAGAGGGACATGTCACCCGTATCACTGGCGCCTGTATCTGCTCCAGCAGTTGCCGCCATGGCTGAACCGGCGGGCAGTGAAACGGGCATTTCTTTGGTGAGGGGCGGATAACAGAACCCGGCATCGGCACAACCTTGGTATTTGACGACAAGGATAACGTCGGTGGCATCAAGGTTCGTGCGCTCTAACGGAATATCGATGTCCACTTCGTGGTAATAAACGAGCATTTCGCCAAAGGATTCATCGACCTTCTTTTTGCCTTCGGGCAGCCTGGGTGTGCCGAGGGTGATGCCGTTGGCCTCTTTTAATTCAAACTTGAATTTGTCTTGATAGAGATAGATTTTGTCGGCGATATCCCAGTGAACACGCAGGGTGTTGCCGTTAATGGCTTCTGCGGAAAAAGTGAAGGCTTGCTCGGGACGCAGAAAGTTGTCGCCGGAATCAATGAGCCCCAAGCTGCTGCCCAGACTCTTCAGGGCGCTGAGTGGGTTAAATCCGTCTGAGCTGCTGGCTGTGTTGGCGGCAGTTTCGACAGCAGCCAGCGGAGGCAGGTTGAAGGAGACAGTCTTGGTCTGTGGCGGATAACAAAGCCCTATGTCTGCACAGCCTTGCGAGGTGACCTTCATGCTCAGTGTGTTGGCAGTACCGGTGCGGGTAATCGGGATATCGATGGCAATGTGTTTGCGATAGGTTTCTACTGTGCCGAAGAATTCGTCTTCTTTGATTTTGCCTTTGGGAAAATTGGGAGCGCCGGGCTGAATGCCTTCTGTCTCGCTGATGAATTTGAATTTGTCGCGGTACAGATAATATTTGTCGGCAATTTCCCATTCGACCCGTACGGTGCTGGCATCGATGACCTTGGTGTTGAGCACGAAAGCCTCGTCGGGCATCAGTGGCTCTTCATCCTCAAAGTTACCAACGCTGGCCTGGATATTGCCGCTCAGGGTCAATGCAAAGAGGGTGATTAAAAGGAGCAGTCGTTGCGCAATGGTCATGTTATGTCTCATCAGTTTATTTTGGTTGCTGTTTGTTGTTCAATCCACTGGAGATAACCATTCAGCCCCTGGACAATGGGGACAGCAATTACCTCGGGAAGTTCATATGGGTGCAGCTCAGTAATGACCTGTTCCAGCGCCGGATATGTTGTGTCTGTGGCTTTGATCAAGAGCAAATGTTCTTGAGCCGTCTCCCGTTTTCCCTGCCATTGATAGACGGAAGTCAGCCCCGGCAGAATATTTACACAGGCCGCCAATGCCCTGTCTATCAGCTGATCGGCAATATTCTGTGCTGTAGCCTGATCCGGACAGGTACATAGAATAAGTAAATGCGGTGTTGGTTGCTGTGCAGGCTTTGGCATTACTTGATTTCTTAGCATCTGTTATATCGTATTGTAAGCAGCATATCTTTACATGCCTTTAAATGAGAGTCGATGAGTGTTTTTCCGCTAACTGGTTGATCTGTATGCCAGATGTGGCAGCGTGTTTTCTTGTGCGAAGAATGTTTTGGGGCGGCTGCGGTGTTGACAGTGCTTGTTTCTGGCAAAAGTGATCGTATATCACGGGAAAGGCTCTGATATAGTACGGTTGTTGATTTTTGAAAATCATTGATGTTGAAAACAACTGGTCATCGGGGCAGCCGCACTGGAAATAATAAATGAATCCCTTCTCAATTTTACTTGTTCTGTTTTTGACCATTCCTCTGCTGGAAATCTACCTGCTGATCAAAGTGGGAGGCATCATCGGTGCCCTCCCTACGGTATTCATGGTGGTATTTACTGCTGTGCTGGGTGCGTGGCTGTTGCGTATCCAAGGTTTTGCTACACTGAACCGGGTGAAGCACACCCTGGCCCAGGGTGGAATTCCCGCCATCGAAATGCTGGAAGGCGTAGTACTGCTGGTGTCGGGCGCATTGCTGCTGACCCCGGGGTTTTTCACCGACGCCATTGGTTTTTTATGTCTGGTTCCTTCACTGCGCCGTGCCATGATCCGCTGGATGTTGGGGCGGTTTTTGACACCGCTAAGTGGTTTTGGTGGAGGGGGTAGCTCGCGTCGGGGAACGGATTCATCCGGCCAGCACGGGCCAAATACCATCGAGGGCGAGTATCGACGCGAAGACGACTGAAAGTAAAGTCTCTTTAAATTAAACAAGGGCATAAAATATGACTCAAAAATTAATAGTGAATGCTTTACTGGCAGTGGGTGCGTTGTTGACACAAAGTGCATTACAGGCAGCCGTTCCGATGAACGATACATTTAGTCTGGTGGGGGATGTGCGTACCGGTTTTTATACGCTGGATCGTGATGACCGCGACGGCAGCACCTCGGAAAAAGATGAATGGCGCCTGCGTCTGCGTGCCGGTTTACAGGCTACTTTCAGTGACTCGCTTAGTGCCCGGGTGCGTTTTGCCGGACGTTACAGCACCCACCGTAGCGCTGCGGACCCGGAGTTCGAACTTTATTCATCTGGCATCAGCCCTGGTTCTGATGGTCTGAAAATGGGGCAGTCCACCTTCGATGAAATGTGGTTGAATTATGTCCGAGGTCCGTGGAGTCTGCGGGTCGGTCGCATGCAGACCAAACTGGAATTAGTCGGCGTGGCAAAAAAATCCCTGGATCGCAACGATAGCCCCAACACCGACATCGCCTGGACAGATGGTCTTTATTTTAAGCACAAAAGCAGCAATGGCTGGAATACCCATGCCATTGTGCAATACAACCCCGAAGAGGGGGCCACGCAGGTACGGCGTGAGCCGCTGAGTTTTGCAGACAGCGGCAGCCGGGTCAATTATTTTCTTGCTTACGAAAAAACCGATAAAAAGGCCACTATTGTGCAGCGTTCTCTGGATGTCACCTATCTGCCATCCGCTTTACAAAGTGATGGTAATGCCACAGGCAATATTGATGACTATTTGGCTTTTGTGGGGCGTTTTGCGGCACAGTGGCCGATGGGTGAGAGTGGTATGAAATTTCTGCTGGCCGGTGAACTGGGTTATGCCCCTAACACTCCCAATAATAGCGCGCTCAAGCTGGGCAACAGCGGCGATGCTGGTGGCAATGCCACCCAAGTGACTTTTAACTTTATCGATATTGTACCGCGTCACAGTGTGGGAGTGGTGGTCGGCAAAGTGGAGGGTGGTTGGTTGCTCTCACCAGATTTCAAAAATAATCAGCACCTGTACGAAACTCGTTATCGCTGGAACATTGCTAAAAAACAGCGTATTGAAATTCGTTTACGTTATCGCACTGATATAAAACAACGCACAGACAAACTTGAAAAACGAGAAGATAAGGATCTTTATGCGCGTTACACGTATAAATTTTAAAGATAGTTTTGTAGGTGAGGATCAATTATGCGTATGTTCTTTAGCGCCTGAATGTCATTGCTAGAGGGAGAACTCCTCTCCGAGGACTCTTGGAAGGGACAGGTAAAAAATAAGTGCTTGTGGTTAAAAGAGGTGCGCGTCCTTGCGCATTTTTCTTCCCTTAAATTAAAACTTGTAAACTAGCCCTGCGGAAATGGAACTGGGGCTACCACCCGCAACTGTTTTGACTTCGTCTCCATGGCCGCCGTCAACGGCCTGAAATTTGGCGTTGGCATCATTGTCCGTAGCCGCATAGACTAGGTAGACTTGAGCCTTTTTGTCCAGCTTGTGGAAAATACCCACAGCGATTTTTCTTGCGCTGGTGTCTGCTGTATTTTCCGCATCTTCTACCGCAATATACTGGGCGCGAACATCCGTATGCCCAGAGAATGCCCATTTCCAGTTAATGCCATAGGCCGAGCGTTTCCATTCGTTAACTGTATCAGAATCAATATCTTCATAAATGGCGCCGAGCTGGTGAGTGCTTAGTTTGTAGATAGCGGCTATCCGATAGGTGGAGCCATCTGCCATTTTACTGTGCTGTTCCCAGTCTTCGTAGCCAGCAGAAAGTTTCAAATTGCCACTTTTCCACCACAAGCCTGCGCCGCTCATAGTTTTATCATTGTTATCAACGCCACCGGACGAATCTTCCGGCTCCACGGCATGCATGGCTTGAATTTTTAATGCCTTATTTTTGAATTGGTACATCACCATGTTTTTCACGCGCTCATTTAGCTGGTTGCCACTGTCATAACTGGCGCCGAGCATGGCACGACGTTCACCTACTGAGTCGCCAAACAAGCCCCATTTGGATGCCACACTTTTGAACGGTGTATCGTAAATGCCAACACGAAGACTGTGCGCATCGCTAGCCAATCCTAGATAACTGTTACGGTCCGAGAAATTGCCTTTGGAGCTGTCGTCCCAGCGTACTTCTTGTTCGGCCTGCCAAATTAATTTCATACCATTTTCCAGGGGAATCTTTCCTTTGAATCCCAGACGGGAAGAGTTACTAGAGATACTCATACCGTCATTATCGATTGCCGGATCATCCTGGTCGCTGTTATCGATGGACATGTGAAGCTTGCCGTAAATTTCCAGTTTTTCGCCAGCGACTTCGACGGCTGTTGCGGCAACCGGTGTCGTCAGTGCGATAGCTATCGAGAAAATAAGCAAATATTTTTTCATTTTATAACTCCCAAATTAAGAATGGTTAACTGTGTATTCTCAAGTGATAAACAGAAACGGGAGTGTGGCAAGAATAGATGAACGTTTTATGAAAAATTTATGGCGGTTTGATGACAGTTTTTTGATAACAAGCCCCGCACGGATGGCGGGGTTAAGGTTAACAGGGCGGCACATAGGCCAGCGTAACAGATTTTGGTGTGTTTCATGATGTGTCTCCGTGGGTTGCGTCGCTGTGTTTATTGTTAATAACGCGGTGGCAGGGAAACGGTTGACGTGGACATGGCAGTATTCCTCGCATGCTCTATGAAAAATAATTATCACTGCTGACAGAATGCTGTCAGTAGCAGGTATCTATAATTGTGACTCATTCAATTTTACAGAAATGGCTAAAAAGGAGATTTAACGATGAGTGGAAAAATTATTGAAATGGCAACGATAAAGCTATTGCCGGGAAAAACAGAACAGGACTTGTTGCGGGCATCAGAAAAATTCCAACAGAATTTTGTTAATGGTTTAAAGGGTTTTATCAGTCGTGAGCTGGTGCATGTTAACGATAACGAATACGCAGATATTGTACATTGGCAAAGTATGGAAGATGCCAAAGCGGTATTGACTCAAGAAATGAGTTCAGATGCCTGCATGGAGTTTTTCTCATTGATGGAGATGGATGAAAAAAATCCTGAAGCAGGTGTGGCTCATTTTAAATCACTTGCGGTATATACCCATATCGATTGAGGTGTTCATTGCACACCCTCTTTATTCCACGGGAGGGCGTACAATAATTTATTGTCAGATTAGGCTTGAACTACTACATATTATGTATTACTGAATTTTTCTGCTATGCGTTTGCTCTTCCCGGTCGCGTGTAACCAGTATGTGTTGGCTGCCGACGTTTATCGGCATTCTCGGGTAATTTGTTTTTTCAGATCTTTAACTTTTTGTTCGTCGCGTGGGTTAGATGTGTGTTCGAGAAAAATCTCTGTTTTACTTAATTTTCTGCGATAGTTGGCACATTTTCCATCGTCAAATTTCTGTGTTAGCACATTGTTGCCGCATTCTTTTTTGATAATTTTGCGCAGGTCGCGGGCTTTGAGCTGATCGCGGGGGGTGTCGGTGTGTTGTAGATAAATGTCAACTTTGTTCAGTTCGCTGATGTATCGACGGCAGTGTGAGTCAATGTTGTTACGGGATTGGCGGGAGGTTGATGGCGTTTTATGTCGACGATTTTTGGCGTCGCGTTCAATACCTTTCGTTTGCTCTGGGGTGGCAAACTGTGTGCCGGAGTTGTCAGTATTTTCAATGCTGACCGCCGTAGCAGTTTTGTCTTTGGGAGGGGTATCACCAAACACGATCTTTCCATTGTCGTCTTTCCAGCGATAAACTCCGGCCTGTCCCGATCCAATCGTTACACATAATATGAAAGCGCATAGCGATAATATTACTGGTCGTTGTATCTGTTTCATGTGGTCAACTTTACCTTCTCAAAAATGTTGAATCTAATTATTATGATAATTACTCATCCTGGTTGTTCAAAGGTAAGTTGAGTCATTATTTGTTGTATTCATATTTTTTGAGCAAGACGCCTTCATCGCCACAACAGTCTGCGGCACATTTTTTCACCGTGTGTACCGCCAACGGGTCGTCGTCGAGGTAAGCTGCGACAGGCAGATTACTGTCGGCACAGTCGCAGCCTTTGTCATCATAAAGGTAGACGTTTTGCAGGCCTGCACGACGCCCCTGTTCGGCGGCGATGTGCAGGGTGTCGGTGGGTGTGGGCGGTAGGTCTGACAATTTGTAGGCGGGGAAAAATTTGGTGATGTGCCAGGGACTGTCTGCCCCCAGTTGATCGCGAATCCATGCGGCGATGCGTGCCAGTTCGTCAGGCTCATCATTTTTGCCGGGAATAACATTGGTGCGTACCTCTACATGCAGTCCCAGTTGTTGGGCTTTTTTGATACTGCCCAGCACGTCTTCAACGCGGGCAACAGGGCAGATATCTTTGTAAAAATCATCACTCAGGCTTTTGATGTCAGAGCACAACACATCGATGTGCTTCGACATGGCTTCCAGTGCTTCGTCGGTGACAAAGCTGTTGGAGACGTACAGGGTGTATAGACCGGCGGCGTGCGCGAGTTTTGCCACGTCGATAACATATTCCAGCCATACGGCCGGTTCCGAATAAGTGAAAGCGATGCCATCCACGCCGTGTCGAAGAGCAGCTTCAACGAGCCGTTTGGGGCTGACGTATGCTGCGGTGGATTGCCCCTGCGCCAGTTCGTCCAGCGCGCTGATTCCCCAGGAAATCTCCAGATTGTGGCAACCGCCGCAGCGGAAATTACAACCGTAGCTGCCAACTGACATCACTTGCGTGCCAGGCCGGAAATGCTTCACTGGTTTGTCTTCGATGGGACCGATGTCAATGGCGGAGAGAATGCCGTAGCTGAGGTTGTAAAGTGTGCCATGACGATTGACGTGGGCCTGACAGAAACCACGCTGACCGTGAGCCAGCTTACAGCGCCACAGGCACAGGTCACACTGAGTGGTGCCATTGGTGTGGCGGGTTTGTAATCTGGTTTTGACCAGATGGTATTGCTCGAGGTGATGGGTTTTATGCGTCATGTGCCAGTATTTTTGTTGCCGGAGGGTTGTTTGGTCATTATAGGGTGTTTTGTTGGTGTTGGTTGCCCAATTGATGTGTTTCGGGCTTGACTCGGTGAAGGTCAGCCGCTTTAATACGCACCCCTGGATGGCCGGATAGCTCAGTCGGTAGAGCAGTGGATTGAAAATCCTCGTGTCGGTGGTTCGATTCCACCTCCGGCCACCATCTAATTCAATAAGTGACATCCTTCCCGTATTCCAACGAAGATTAGTGATCGCAAACTGCCTGGATGCGCCAAGCCAATGATTCTGGCAGTAGGCGGCGCGACCTTATTCTCCACATGGAAAGACCTCTGTAATGTTGATGACTCACTTGTTGCAGCCAAGATGCTAGACTGCGCGGGTGTCCTTATCACCTGAGCGAATCTTGAAATGACCGGCCCGATCATTGCTGCTGTTTTGACCTATCTATTGATGCTGGTGGCGTTTAAATGGCATCACTTGCGGCGTTTTCACATGTCGGTGATGATTTTTATTATCTGCTTCGATGTGGGTATGCCTTTTTATCTGGTGGCCACGCGCGATTGGAAGACACGGCTGATCGATAACGGCGATATCCTTTCATTTGGTGTGTGGATGCATTTCGGGCTGATTATCACCCTGTATGTGCTGTATGTGATCCAGATACAGACGGTATTGAAGATGCTGCGCTCGCCAAAACAGGGGATAGATCCGGAGACCTTGGCGGAGGCGCGTCGCGACCATCGTGCGCAAGGTATAGGTATTTTACTGGCACGAGGATTGGTGATTGCGACGGGTGCCATACTGGCAGACCCTGTATCTGATGAGTAATTGCCACCGTTCACTGAAAAATATAGCGTAATATTTGCCATTACCATAAAGCATAATTTTAGCCACAATGGCTTCATGAACTGCGTTCGGTAATGGTTTCGACAGTTTTTTAAGACCACCTTCTCATTTTGGTAAAACAGGGTTTGCTTTTTATAGTTAGCCCACGTTAAAGCTGTTGCCAATGTCTCTGTTGAGTCCGTATGCTCTCTTTGCACAAGTTACCGGTAACGCTGACCCAGGGGGCAACGTTTTTGGTCGTGCGTAACGTGTGTCAGGGCTTGTGTAGATGCTTTTATCCCTTGAAGAGCAAAAATAAAAACACGGGAGTTTACCCGCCTGAGAACTAGAGGGTGTTAACACCCCCCTTAAACTAGGAGAGAGCAAATGATCAAAACCACAACAATGGCAGCCTTTTTTGCTGTCGTCATTGTTTCCGCACCTATGAACGCTATCGCTGGCAGTGGCGATGATGAGAGGGGTTACGACGCTGGTCGCAGTGGCCCCGAGTATTGGGCCGATATCAGCAAAAAGTTCGAGCTTTGCCGCGATGGCAAAGAACAATCACCTATTAACATCAGCGGCGCAAAAACCGCAAACCTGCCCGCCATTCAGTTTGATTATAAACCCGGTAGCCTGGAGATTCTTAACAATGGCTATACCATTCAGGTGAATCATGCTGCAGGCAGCAGCATCACGGTGGGGGAAGAGAAATACGAACTGCTACAGTTTCATTTTCATACCCCCAGCGAAAATACTGTAGATGGCAAATCTTTCCCCATGGAAATGCATCTGGTGCATAAAAATGCGAAGGGTCAACTCGCAGTAGTTGGCGTATTTTCCAAAGAGGGCGCTAAAAATACGGTACTGAGCAAGGCCTGGGAACATACGCCTCGGCAGGCGGGTGATAAGGAAAAAGTGGCGTCTGTGAGCATCAATGCCGCAGATCTGCTTCCAGTCGACCGCAGTTACTACAGTTTTAAGGGTTCGTTGACTACGCCACCCTGTAGTGAAGGCGTGAAGTGGATGGTGTTGAAGATGCCCACCGAAGTTTCCCGTGAGCAAATCGAGCAGTTTATCAAGGTTATGGGTAACAATGCCCGTCCTGTGCAGCCCATGCATATGCGTACACTGAATATGATGTGATTTTTTAGTGTAAACGGGGTGAGAGAAAAAGTTCTGTCTCCCTCTCTAGAGTCGCAAAGTCTCAGAGGGCTGCATCGAGTTTGATGCAGCCTTTTTTGTAGTAGGCTTGTTCGATTGCTCTTTCTATACCAGATAGCGCGCCAGCAGGCCTAATTCGTCAGGGTTTTGCGCATCACCCTGTGTCTTCCAGGGAATCAGCACCTGATGGCCACTGCCAGGAGCTACGTCCATTGGTTCGTTTTTAAGGTTACTCATTTGTGATAACACTACGTCACGATTGCCCGAAGGATGAATCAACTGCAATGTATCGCCTACGGAAAACTTGTTTTTCACATCGACCTCGGCCAACCCACGTTTTTTGTCAATACGGATAATCTCGCCCACAAACTGTTGTTCGCTACTGCGTGAATGCCCAGCGAGATAATTTTGTGTTTCGTGGCTGTGGTGGCGTTCGTAAAAACCATCGGTGTAACCGCGATTAGCCAGCCCTTCGAGCACGCCCAATAATTGTGGGTCGAGCGCCTTGCCGTCAACAGCATCATCAATGGCCTGCCGATAAACTTGTGCGGTGCGCGCGGCATAATAGTGCGACTTGGTACGGCCTTCGATTTTGAGGCAATCGATACCGATTTCCACCAGTTGTTGCACATGCTCCACTGCACGCAGGTCTTTGGAATTCATGATATAAGTGCCGTGCTCGTCTTCTTCCATGGCCATGAGTTCGCCGGGACGACCGGGCTCTTCGATGAGTACAGGCTGGTTGGCTGCAGGATGCCGAGGTGCGCCGCCGCAGGCAGCATTGCCAGTGGGTGTGGCGACTTTTACCGGTGTGGCAATTTGCAGATTACCCGTGGCATCTTCCGTAGCGGAGGAGACCTTGTAATCCCAACGACAGGAATTAGTACAGGTACCCTGATTGGGATCACGGTGATTAAAATAACCTGACAACAGGCAACGACCTGAATAAGCGATGCACAACGCGCCGTGTACAAACACCTCCAACTCGGTGTCCGGGCATTGCTGGCGGATTTCAGCGATTTCATCCAGTGATAATTCGCGTGAGAGAATGACCCGCTCAATGCCCAACGAGTGCCAAAATTGCACCGTGGCATAATTCACGGTATTAGCTTGGACTGACAGATGAATCGGCATCTCCGGCCAGCGCTCGCGCACCATCATAATCAGACCGGGGTCGGCCATAATCAGTGCGTCCGGTCGCATGGCGATCACCGGTGCCATGTCTTTCATATAAGTGGCAATTTTAGTGTTGTGCGGCGAAATATTGCTGGCCACGAACAGTTTTTTGCCCAGCGCATGGGTCTCATCGATGCCGGTTTTCAGGTTGGCAAGGTCAAAGTCATTATTGCGCGCGCGCAGGCTGTAACGTGGTTGGCCGGCGTACACGGCATCAGCGCCATAGGCCAGGGCGTAGCGCATGTTTTTCAAGGTGCCGGCAGGAGAAAGCAGTTCGGGTCGTTTGTTCATCGGATTATGCGTGGGGAAAGTAGGGTAATACAGATATAAAGGTCGGGCATTGTATCACGCTGGGAGGTAAAGTGAGCGTCGAGAGCCTCTTCGTGTATGATAGCCGCCCGAATTTGCTTTTTATCCACAACAAACATTGCACCTCAGGGTGACCAAAAGCGTGCAGACAAATTAGAAGGAAGGAGAATCCCACATGGTTAGAACAGAAACGCCGATTTGTGACTTTGGTCAGCCCGCCATTGATTTTGCCCTGCCGGGTGTAGACGGAAAGACCTGGAGTCTGACCGACTGCGTGGGAGAAAAAGGGCTGTTGGTGATGTTTATCTGCAATCACTGCCCCTACGTGAAGTCTATCCGCGAACGTATCGTGCGTGATACCCAGGAATTAAAGACTCTGGGGGTAAATACTGTGGCAATCATGTCCAATGATCCCACAGAGTATGAGGAAGACTCCTTTGAAAACATGCAGGCTGTGGCCCGCGAATTTGATTTTTCCTTCCCTTATCTTATTGATGAAACACAGGGAATCGCCAAAAAATATGGCGCTGTCTGCACCCCGGATTTTTTCGGCTACAACGCAGACTTGCAGTTACAGTATCGTGGGCGACTGGATGAAAGCCGAAAAGAGGCCGTCGAAGGTGCCCGTCGCGATCTGTTCGAGGCGATGAAGCTGGTGGCGGAAACGGGTAAAGGGCCTGTGGAACAGGTACCCAGCATGGGCTGTTCCATCAAATGGAAAGAAGCTGTTGAATAATACTAACCGGGAACGATAGCTCAACGCCTGATTGGGTTGTTTGGGTTTTGGATGAGTCGAAGTCAGGAAATTATCGTGGCTATTCGACATTGATTTTATAGGACCCGGATGATCAGGGAATTTATAAAGCACTTTCTTAATCCGTGAAATTAATCAGGCTATACCAGTCGTCTTGTGCGGACTCCATTGTTTTCAGCGCCCACCCACCCATGCGGCGGTTTTTTGACGGCGCACTGGATCAGCCCTTGCCCTGATGGCGACGATCAAGGACAATTATAGGTTCCCCCGGCGTTAAGCCTGACTGAAACGAGGGGGAATTTAGGGAGAGGCTTGGCGACACACGTAAAAAAATAGCTGTTTTTTTGATACGCCAGCCTGAGGGAGGAGGGAAATTAACAACGGCACCGCAATCCTGTCGTTAACCCTGAGCGGCTTGGCTGTCCCTCGGAGTTGTTTTGTGCGCCTCTCCGCCTGTTGTTTATAACAATAAGGCTCTTGCGCCGGCTTATGGTGCATCACAACGAATTTTTTATGCCTTTGTAACGTTATGGCTGGTTGCTTTACATATTGATATTGCTGGTTACACAAGGGTTTTACGCAGCGAATTTTTTTGTTGCTGCAACGAAGATTGTTTACATTTTTTGAACTTGTCCTTTAGGAGAATCATATGTCAAACCGCAAAAATCTTGCCAATGCCGTCCGTGCACTCAGTATGGATGCGGTGCAAAAAGCCAACTCCGGTCATCCCGGCGCACCCATGGGCATGGCCGATATTGCTGAAGTTCTGTGGAACGATCACATGACTCACAACCCGGCGAATCCCGATTGGCCGAATCGCGACCGTTTTGTCTTGTCCAATGGTCACGGTTCTATGCTGATTTATTCCCTGTTGCATCTGACCGGTTACGATCTCAGTATTGAGGATCTCAAACAGTTTCGTCAGTTGCATTCCAAGACCCCGGGCCATCCCGAATACGGCTATGCGCCGGGCGTCGAAACCACTACCGGGCCACTGGGCCAGGGCATCACCAATGCGGTCGGCATGGCTATTGCCGAAAAGGCTCTGGCTGGCAAGTTTAACCAAAAAGGTCATGACATCGTTGATCACCACACGTACGTGTTCCTCGGTGACGGTTGTTTGATGGAGGGCATCTCCCACGAAGCTTGTTCGCTGGCCGGTACCCTTGGTTTGGGCAAGTTGGTTGCATTTTGGGATGACAACGGCATTTCCATCGATGGGCACGTCGATGGCTGGTTTACTGATGATACCCCTAAGCGTTTTGAAGCTTACGGTTGGCATGTGATCGCCGATGTTGACGGACATGATGCCGCCGCCATCCAAAAGGCTGTGGAATTTGCCCGGGCGATGACCGACAAACCTACCCTGATCTGCTGTAAAACCACTATCGGTTTTGGTTCGCCGAACAAGGCTGGTAGTCATGCCTCTCATGGTTCTCCCTTGGGTGAAGAAGAAATCAACCTGACCAAGGCTGCGCTGGGCTGGGATCATGGCTCTTTTGAAGTTCCTGGCGACGTGTATGCCAGTTGGGATGCCAAAGAAAAGGGTGCTGCCGCAGAGCAGGCATGGAATGAAAAACTTGCGGCTTACAAGGCTGCCTATCCAGAGTTGGCCGCCGAGTTTGAACGTCGCATAGTCGGTGATTTGCCTGCTGATTGGTCTGCGAAATCGGCAGAGTACATTGCGTCTGTGAATGCAGATGCCAAGAGCCCTGCCACTCGTCAGGCTTCGTTAGCAGCCATTGAAGCTTATTCGCCCATGCTGCCTGAACTGTTTGGTGGCTCTGCCGACTTGGGCTGTTCCAACTTGACGGAATGGTCTGGTTATAAACCCATGGATGCCAACGAAGAAGCTAACTACGTTCGCTACGGTGTGCGTGAGTTTGCGATGTCGGCCATTATGAATGGTATTTCATTGCACGGTGGTTTAATTCCGTTTGGCGCCACCTTCCTGATGTTCTCTGAATATGCGCGCAATGCCTTACGTATGGCAGCACTGATGAAAGTTCGCAGCCTGTTTGTTTATACTCACGATTCTATTGGTCTGGGCGAAGACGGACCGACTCACCAGCCTGTCGAGCAAATTCCAACATTGCGCATGATTCCAAACATGTCGGTATGGCGTCCCTGTGATGCGGTTGAATCTGCCGTGAGCTGGCAGCAGGCGATCGAGAAAAAAGATGGCCCCTCCTGCCTGATTTTCTCGCGACAGGGTTTGCCACATCAAACCCGCACTGACGCGCAAATGGCCAATATCACCAAGGGTGCTTATGTCCTGGGTGATTGCGGTTGTGATACGCCCGATGCCATCATCATCGCTACCGGTTCTGAAGTGGCTCTGGCCATGGATGCTGCCGCACAACTCAATGGTAAAAAGATTCGTGTAGTTTCCATGCCGTCTACCAATGTTTTTGAAACACAGGATGATGCCTATAAAGCCTCAGTGCTGCCAAAAGGCGTGCCCACGGTTGCAGTTGAAGCCGCCGTTACGGATGGCTGGTACAAGTACGCTGACAAAGTGGTAGGCATCGATCATTTTGGTGAATCTGCCCCGGCGGGTGAATTGTTCAAGGAATTTGGGTTCACGGTGGAGAATGTTGTTGCCACTGTTGAATCAATTCTTTAAGGAAATACTTATTTAATCCTCGGTCATTCCGGTGTAGGCACTGAATCCAGTGACGTCAGATGGTTTCTGGCCTTTGCCAGAATGACGGGGAAAATGAATTTTTGGACACATTTTATTTTTAACGTTTGTCACTTTTTGTTGAGGAGATAATTACATGACAATTAAAGTCGGTATTAACGGTTTCGGCCGCATTGGTCGTATGGCCTTCCGTGCGATTGCGAAAGATTTTGGCGACATCGAAGTGGTGGGTATTAACGACCTGCTGGATGCGGATTATCTGGCCTACATGCTCAAGTACGATTCTGTGCATGGTAACTTTGATGGCGACATCTCTGTTGATGGCAACAATCTGATTGTCAACGGTAAGACCATTCGCCTGACAGCCGAACGTGATCCTGCCAACCTGAAATGGAGCGACATTGGTGCCGAATTGATTATCGAATGTACCGGCTTTTTCCTGACGGAAGAAACCTGCCAGAAACATATCGACGCCGGTGCTAAAAAGGTGGTGATGTCCGCACCCTCCAAAGACAGCACACCCATGTACGTTTATGGCGTGAACCACAACAGCTACGATGGTCAGGCCATTGTTTCTGCCGCCTCCTGCACCACCAACTGTTTGGCGCCGGTTGCCAAGGTGTTGAACGACAAATGGGGTATCAAGCGTGGCCTGATGACCACCGTTCACGCAGCGACAGCAACTCAGAAAACGGTTGACGGCCCTTCTTCGAAAGACTGGCGCGGTGGCCGCGGCATTCTGGAAAACATCATTCCTTCTTCTACGGGCGCAGCTAAAGCTGTGGGTGTGGTGTTGCCTGAGCTGAATGGCAAATTGACTGGCATGGCGTTCCGCATACCCACTTCCGACGTGTCTGTTGTTGACCTGACAGTTGAGTTGGAAAAAGACGCGTCTTATGAAGACATTTGCGCCGCCATGAAAGAGGCCTCTGAAGGTGAAATGGCGGGTACTTTGGGTTACACCGACGAAAAAGTGGTATCAACAGACTTCCGCGGTTGTGGGCAGTCTTCCATTTTTGACAGCGGTGCGGGTATTGCCTTGGATGATACCTTCGTTAAGGTTGTGTCCTGGTACGATAACGAATACGGCTACACCTGTAACATGTTGCGTTTTGTGCTGCATGTTGCGTAATAATTCAAGTCTGTACTGTTAACGCAAAGATCGCAAAGACGCGAAACACGCAAAGGATTTTTTGATTCATTATCCTTGGCGTTCTTCGCGCCTTTGCGGCCTCTGCGTTAACGACACAGTGATGGGAAAATTATTTGCCAAGTTCCCCGAAGTGATTTGGCAAATGGTTTTTAAAATATACGTCAGGAGTTAAATATGTCCGTAATCAAGATGGCCGACCTGGATCTGGCCGGTAAACGTGTGCTGATCCGTCAGGATCTCAATGTGCCCATTAAAGATGGCAAAGTGACCAGTGACAAGCGTATCCTTGCTTCGTTGCCCACTATCGAGCACTGCATGCAAGCGGGCGCCAAAGTGATGGTGATGTCTCATCTGGGACGTCCCACCGAAGGTGAGTTCAACGAAGAGTTTTCCATGGCCTCAGTGGGGGATCACATGGCTGCGCTACTAGGCCGTGAAGTGAAAATGATCAAGGATTGGGTCGAAAATGGTGTTGGTTCCATCAATGACGGCGATCTGGTATTACTGGAAAATGTGCGTTTCAATGTTGGTGAGAAAAAGAACGACGATGCGCTGGCGAAGAAAATGGCTGAATTGTGTGACGTCTTTGTGATGGATGCTTTTGGTACTGCACACCGTGCCCAGGCTTCGACCCATGGTGTTGCCAAATTTGCTCCTGTGGCTTGTGCCGGTCCGCTGCTGGCGGGTGAGTTGGAAGCGCTGGGTAAAGCGCTGGATAAGCCCGCTCGACCTATGGTAGCCATTGTGGGGGGCTCCAAGGTATCCACCAAACTGACTGTGCTGGAATCGTTGTCCAAAATCGTGGATCAACTGATTGTCGGAGGAGGCATTGCCAATACGTTTATTGCGGCTCAGGGGCACAACGTTGGTAAATCTTTATACGAAGCTGACCTTGTTGATACCGCTAAAAAGCTCACTGATGATGCGCAAACGCGTGGTGGTGATATTCCTGTTCCCACCGATGTTGTGTGTGCCAAAGAGTTTGCCGAAACGGCAGAGGCTACCCTGAAAAATGTTGCTGATGTCGCTGACGACGATATGATTTTTGACATTGGTCCCGATTCCGCAGCGGCTCTGGCTGATGTGCTGAAAAATGCGGGTACCATCGTCTGGAATGGCCCGGTGGGTGTGTTTGAATTTGACCAATTTGGTGAAGGTACCAAGGCAATTGCTCTGGCCATTGCTGAAAGCAAGGCCTTCTCCATTGCGGGTGGTGGTGACACCCTGGCCGCGGTAGACAAATACAACATTGCTGACAAAGTTTCTTACATTTCCACTGGCGGTGGTGCATTTCTGGAATTCCTGGAAGGTAAGCAATTGCCTGCTGTGGCGATTCTCGAAGAACGTGCTAACGGTTGATAGATGGATATAACAGCTAAAGCTTTAAGTATCGTTGGAAGTTAACCGCGAGGAAGAGGAATTGAGTTATACAATTACGATCAAGAGAGTAGCTAGAGAGGCTGATCTCACCTTCACTGATGGTGGAAAAACGATTACAGCCAAATGTTACTGGAACTCTAAGAAAAAAATTCCAGCAGGAACATATTTAAATTGCTCAGCGACCACAATGTCAAAAAAGAAGAATTCTAAGGGGATGCCAAGAGAGGCCGTTTTTATACCTAATGTTAAGGGGTATACAGAGATATTTATACACATGGGCAAGCCTCCGTATGACATTTGGTCTGATGGTTGTCTTGTAATAGATGAGGCAAAAATGATTGAAATATACAGTGCCATCTCACCGAAGAATGGGCATAACGTCAAAATTGTAATTACTGGCTAGTTCTATGAAATTTTTTTCGTTAGCTACTCTATTATTGTTGTCGGCGTGTTCTTCTCCGAATGCAAGTGAATCAAAAAATAATGAAAAAAATGACTATTACATTATTTTGTCAAGCCTGCTGGGTGTAAATGATAATCGGTTTAGTTACGTTGACAACGATGGAAACTCCCACCCTGACCGGCTTAGGTTGTTTAAAGAACTTGAGGAGGTTTATGGGCGGTATATTGAGCCACCTGAAAATGATGGGACGTATGGGCTGGAACAGGTGAAAATAATTATGCTATTTGCCTTTTATTCTGAAAACAGAAACTCAGGTGCTTTCAGTGAATATTTAGCATCGGACCTAAAGCCGATATACTCAAAAAATTGGTTGATGTTTTTAAAGGCGATGAACGAGCTTCCTTTTCTAGTATCTCCTACATGTAATCGACTAAATGCATTTTTTGGATTTGAGGGTAAAAATCTTTCTAAAAAAGAAGGGTTTATAAAGGACAATAAAGCTTATTTTGAGACGCACCTGACTAAAGTACAAATGGATTTATGCTTGAGTCAGTTCAGCAAATAAAGGCCTAATGAAAGCAATTGACGCGGACTTTTCCGCAGTGTTTGATTTGATCCGTGCTAAAAAAGCTTAGTACAGCGCGAACACTACTACAAAATAGTCGGCTATTGCTGGCTAACTGACACACTTGGAGCAACAGACTTGGAAAGAAGAACAAAAATCGTCGCAACCCTGGGCCCGGCAACGGATGACCCCAAGGCCCTGGACAAGCTCATCGAGGCTGGTGTCGATGTGGTGCGCCTCAATTTTTCCCACGGCACAGCGGCGGAACATACCGAACGTGCCGAAACGGTACGCAACCGCGCACGGGCGCACGGGCGTCAGGTGGGCGTGTTGGCGGATCTCCAGGGGCCAAAAATTCGCATCGACTCCTTTAAGGATGGGCCTGTCATGCTGGCTGAAGGGGATACTTTTATTCTTGATGCGGCCTGTGCTCGGGATGCGGGTAATCAGGAGCGCGTTGGGATTGCTTATAAGGACTTGCCTAGTGACGTGGCTCGCGGCGATGTTTTATTGCTCGACGATGGCCGCATGGTGTTTTGGGTGGATGAAGTCAAAGGTGCTGAAATCCATTGCAAGGTCAAAGTGGGCGGTAAACTTTCAGATAAAAAAGGCATCAATCGGCAGGGAGGGGGGCTGTCGGCACCTGCCCTGACTGACAAGGACAAAGAAGACATTAAAACCGCTGCGGCCCTGCAGGCCGATTATGTGGCCATTTCTTTTCCCCGTTCGGCCGCTGATGTAACGCTGGCACGGGGGTTGGTGGAATCTGCTGGCGGTGAATGTGGTATCGTCGCCAAAATTGAGCGCACCGAGGCGTTGGATGTCATCGATGAGATCATTCTTGCCTCTGATGCCATCATGGTCGCGCGTGGAGATCTGGGGGTGGAAATTGGCGATGCTGCCCTGCCGCAGGTACAGAAAGATATCATTAAACGAGCGCGTCGCTTGAACCGAGTGGTGATTACTGCCACACAGATGATGGAGTCCATGATCGAAAATCAGATCCCGACTCGTGCGGAAGTCTTTGACGTGGCCAATGCAGTGCTCGATGGCACTGATGCTGTGATGTTATCCGCAGAAACCGCTATGGGTAACTACCCGGATCTGGCTGTCTCAGCCATGGACCGGGTTTGTCGCGAGGCTGAAAAACAGGATGTGGCTACACGCTCTGATCACCGTATTGATTCGTCTTTCAAACGGGTTGATGAAGCCATTGCCATGGCCAGTATGTACAGTGCCAATCACCTCGGTGTAAAGGCCATCGCCTCACTGACCGAGTCCGGCTCCACACCACTGTGGATGTCGCGCATCAGCTCTGGTATTCCTATTTATGCGCTCACTAGCCACGTTCGCACGCGACGTAAGGTGACTCTGTATCGCGGCGTTTACCCTATCAGCTTTGATACCGACAGCAAGGATCACGCTGTGGTGAACCATGAGGCGATTGATGAACTCAAACGCCGTGGTGTTGTGCGTGATGGTGACTTGGTGATTCTCACCAAGGGTGATTTGATGGGCGTGCTGGGTGGTACCAATGCCATGAAAATCGTCCGAGTGGGAGACAAAATGCCCGGCACCGCAGAATTAGAGTAACGACGTTTGAACAAAGCGTTTTGCACACTTTTTTATTGTTAAACATTTTTATTTCGACACCTTTTAGAAAAAACAGGAGAAACCAATGGCTCTAATTTCATTACGCCAATTACTGGACTACGCTGCCGAAAACAATTTTGGCATGCCCGCGTTTAACGTTAACAACATGGAACAGGTACATGCCATCATGCAGGCCGCTGACGAGGTCAACAGCCCAGTGATCATGCAAGGATCTGCTGGCGCACGCTCTTACGCAGGAGAGCCCTTCCTGCGCCACCTGATTTCGGCGGCTATCGAACAGTACCCGCATATTCCCGTCGTCATGCATCAGGATCACGGTTCTGAGCCTGCGGTTTGTTTGCGTTCTATCCAGTCTGGCTTCAGCTCGGTAATGATGGATGGCTCTCTGGAAGCCGATATGAAAACCCCTGCCAGTTTTGAATACAATGTTGCCACCACCGCAGAAGTGGTGAAAATGGCTCACGCCGGTGGTGTTTCCGTAGAAGGCGAGCTGGGTTGTCTGGGTTCGCTGGAAACCGGTGAAATGGGTGAAGAAGACGGTCATGGTGCTGAAGGCAAGCTTGACCTCGACATGCTGTTGACGGATGTTGATGAAGCTGTTGATTTTGTTGCGAAAACCAACGTAGATGCTCTGGCCATTGCCATCGGCACTTCCCACGGCGCATATAAATTCACCAAGGAGCCCACTGGCGATGTCCTGCGTATTGATCGCATCAGGGAAATTCATGCCAAGCTGCCCAATACCCATTTGGTGATGCACGGTTCTTCGTCTGTGCCACAGGACTGGTTGGATATCATCAACAACTACGGTGGCGACATGGGTCAAACCTATGGCGTGCCTGTGGAAGAGATCCAGGAAGGTATCAAGAACGGCGTGCGCAAGGTCAACATCGACACCGATCTGCGCATGGCCTCTACCGGTGCGGTACGTAAACATCTGGCAGAAAATCCCTCCAACTTTGATCCGCGTAAGTTTCTCAAGGAATCCACGGCTGCCATGAAGGGCATCTGTCAGGCCCGTTTTGAGGCATTCGGTTGTGCAGGCCATGCCTCGAAGATCAATCCTCTTTCACTGGAGAAGATGATTAGTTTTTACAAATAATTGGCCGTGAATACGGTTTGAGGCCGGGCCAGTGAATTAAAGGGGGGTGAATATGCACCCCCTTTTTTGTATATAAAATAAAGTGGTGGATTTGTGCTCTGCGCTCAATTGTTGACCATGTTTTGATCTAAACAATTGCGTAATAGTGCCGATAGGCTCGATGGGTGAATAGGCAAAGCTCTTTTAACTGATAAATAAAGTTGATGCTTCTGGGCGGCTACCCAGAACCGACTTGAATTCAATAGATGACTAATACACACTCTGTCTGCTGACTGCTGCTCAATGGCTGAGAATGCTAAGGTGTACCCAGCGAAATAACAGGGAATACGTAAAAAAACACCAGGTGATAATAATGGGTAGATTTCAAAAAATATTGATAATGCTGTTTTTGGTTGTGATGAGTTTCGGGCTTGTGGGGTGTAGCGGTAGCGGTAGTGATGACGCCTTTAATGGTGGTGATGGCGGAGGTGCTGGGGATGGTGGTGACGGCGGAGGTGCTGGGGATGGTGGTGACGGCGGAGGTACTGGGGATGGCTCCGGGGGCGGCTCTGGCAATGGAGGAGGAACCGGAGTGCCTGGTTCTGGAGCACAGCTGGGTACTGTGACAAATATCGCAATAACATACCCGAACACCAATGCCGTTGAAAATATTGGCAGCGGTCTTTATCGGAGAACAGGGTCTGCTTTTGTCACCGATATTGATGGTAATACTGTGCCGGATGGTACGGAAATTTTGTTTAAAGTTATTGATTCTATTAAGGCGACCGGTACCATTAATTTTGGAAATGGTGATAGTATTTCCGGTACAGTGCTGACGGATAATGGGGTTACGTTGAGGGATGGGGTGCCCACCAATTTTGATGCAGCCTATGTTATTCGAAACGATACATTTGAATTCATTAGTTCCCAGGATCAATTATTTCTGACATCCCTAAGCAGCAGCGGCCAGCCTGTGGGATTTAAAGCGGATATGGCGCGCTCGGTGGCGTCTGGCACAGGTGCAACCGTTACTGTTACAAACAGTTATGCGAATGATTATCCAAATATAACATATCCGACAGATGGTACGAGTTACGTGCTGGGTGGTTCACACATGGGTGTTGAAGTAGCCGGAGCTGATGAAAATGGCGTACTGACAACAGGAATTGGTTCCACTATTGATGGCGTCGCCAATTTCAGAATTACATACCCTGCGAATTCGAACACGCTTGCTGTGGGATGTGTTGCAAATGACCCTCGTTATTTGCCAATAGGGTCGGCCGATATTTATTTAATGGCTTCAAACAGTTCCGGGACAATTACCACTATTGATGAGCCTTGCCTGAGCCGTATAGCCGATGGAACGCTTACATCCATACCTACTGCGTCTAGTGGTTCAGCAATATTTACGGTCAAATATCTGGATGGCGGTGACGATATCCCTGTCCCTTATTCGCGAATAGTTCCAACGGTCGTTGTGACTGGTACTGTAACAGTTACTTTCAACGGGACAGTTGGTGGAAATTACATTACTGATGTTGGTGGACAGATTTTTGCTGATGTAACGATTAATGGTGGTGCTTCAGGAGATAGAGCTGTCATAACTTTTACGGTTGACAGTGAGCCTACTGCCACCGTAAATGTTACTGTTACACTCCCGTAATTATTTAATGCCTGGGGTGACTCGATCTAACGGAATAGGTTTAACGGCCATTGGCTTTCTCTTGAGCGTTTATGACGTGCGGTTATTTTAATCTATAACTGAGGATAAGTCCGACAGACTCATGGAGGAATCATTTCGAAAGCAAGTTATCCAGTCACTGAGACTTGTCCATGAGTTACAGCAATAGCAGAGTTAAATAAAAAGGCGGGCCATACGGCCCGCCTTTTTTTCGATGTGCGTGGACAGGTACCACCTTCCGGAACCAGCATTAGCGCTGCAACGGACAATGGTTCGTTAAAAGGCCCAACTTCTACTACACCCGGTGATACTAATGATTTCGGCCCGGTATCTCTCGGTCTGGCTATAACTGCTGATTCAGTTATCGATAGCGGGATTATGACTATTACAGTGGACTATGCTGGGAATTCGGTAGCAGGATTCTCTAGCGAAACCTTTACATTTTCAGTAGTAGAAACTGATGTAACTGGGTCTACGGTTTCATCCACTACGCCGGCCGC